>Ga0209514_10000887_pt1 | contig 56521 bp, 42 predicted proteins | sample Subgrocontami58m_FD_187452 | JGI IMG/M metagenome (GOLD analysis project Ga0209514, IMG submission 187452) | Subsurface groundwater microbial communities from S. Glens Falls, New York, USA - GMW37 contaminated, 5.8 m (SPAdes) (version 3) | ecosystem: Environmental > Aquatic > Deep subsurface >... | reverse complement strand
GGCTGGTGCTCCGCACACAGCCGCGCTCCGCAAAATGAGAATTGCTGCATACCCGCGGCGCCGCTGGCTGATCTGCTTCATGTTTCTAGCCACCGCAATGTTCACGGTATTCGCAGGCCGGGCGAGCGAGGCCGTTCCCGCCACTGTTCTCTCTCGATTTCTGGCCGGCCAAACGAACGTGCAAACCTGGTCCGCTGACTTCGTCCAGGTCCGCACCCTCAAAGCGCTCACACAACCATTGCGCACTCCAGGCCACCTCTGGTTCGCGGCGCCAAATCGTTTCCGTTGGGAATTAGGCCGGCCCGCTCAAACGATTGCGGTCCGCCGCGAGCACGAAATGCTCGTGCTCTATCCGCGGCTAAAGCGCGCCGAACGCTATTCCTTGGCCAAGGAGAGCCCCGCCGCCTGGCGCGATGCGTTGGCGTTGCTCGACGCTGGTTTTCCCCGCAGCGCCGCCGAGATAGAATCCCGGTTTCGAATTCTGGACGAACGCCTCACTGATAATCTGGCGACGGTTGTGCTCGAGCCGAAATCCCCCGCAGCTCGCCGGTTCATGAGCAAATTGAGATTGATCATTGACCCTGCCTCCCTCGAGTTGAAGGCGACCGAGCTCGAGTTTGCGGATGGGTCGACCTTGCGCAATGAGTATGCCCAAGGCGTCGCGAATGGTCCTCTGGACGAAAAGCTGTTTCAGCCGGAGATCAGCCCCGCTTTCAAAATCGTTGAACCCTTAAAAGGAAAAGAGTAATTCTCCCGCCGTTTGCCGGATCGAAACTGGAGGAGCCAAAGATCAGAATGGACCGAAGCGCGTCATTAGAGGCGGCCCTGCTCCGCCTTCCGCACGGAGCGGAGTTTCGTTTTATCGATCGTCTCCTCAGCCTTGTCCCGGGCCGTTCCGGAACGGCCGAGTATGCAGTTCGGGGAGACGAGCCTTTCCTGCGCGGCCATTTTCCAGGCGAGCCAATTTTCCCAGCTGTTTTGCTGATCGAAGCCGCCGCGCAATTGGCCGGGGCTGTGGCCCAGTCTGACCCGGAAATTCTGCCGCTCGAGGGCCTGAAATTGACCGCCGTTCGCAACGCCAAAATTTTCGGGACGGCGCGGCCGGGCGAAAAAATTCGGATCGAGGCGCATATTCGCGGGCGGCTTGGGCACTTGATCCAAGCGACGGCGCTGGCCTTGGTCAGCGGGAGGCAGATCTTAACCGCCGAACTGACGCTCGCCGGGGAAAACAAGGTCCTTTCTTGATCCGTCCGGCCACAACAATTATGAATCGTGCGGCCTGCTTGCCCGAGAGCAATGGTCCTGGAGAAATCCCCTAACCCATGCCTGGAAACAAATACGAAGTGTTGATCATCGGCGGAGGACCCGGCGGGACCGCCGCGGCGACGTACCTCGCCAAGGCAGGCCGGACGGTGCTGCTGCTCGAGAAGGAATTCTTTCCGAGATTCCATATTGGCGAATCGCTGCTCCCGTACAATCGGCGGCTCTTCGATGAGATGGGCCTCACTCCGATCCTCGAAAAACATGGTTTCCCGAAAAAGTACGGGGCGCAGTTTCACCTCGGGAATGGGACCAAAAGCACCTACTTCGTTTTTCGCAAAGGCCGCTTCACGCGCGAAATCGAATCGTACCAGGTCGAGCGGGCCACTTTCGATCATCTGCTGTTGAAGCACGCTCGCCAGTGCGGCGCGGAAGTGCACGAGGGCTGGACGGTCGAACGGTTCAGCTCGGGAAAGGACATGGTCACCGTCGAGGCCTCTGATCCCGACGGGCAGGCGCGTCAATTCCAGGCCGAATTCCTGCTCGATGCGAGCGGCCGCAGCAACCTGACCGGGAACCAGGAGCGAATGCGCCAGATTCATCCCGACCTGAAAAAGATCGCGATTTTTGGCCACTTCAGAAATGTGCGGATCGATGCCGGAGAACGGAGCGGAGACACCGTCATCGTGCGGCTGAAGGACAAATGGTTTTGGCTCATTCCGCTCGCGGCGGACAAAGTCAGCATCGGCTGCGTGCTTGACCAGGCGGAGTTTGTCCGGTCAGGGGAAACGCCGTCGGAAATTTTTTTTCGGATCTGCAAAAGCACGCCAGTCATGCGCGACCGGATGGAGCACGCCAAACTCTGCGGCCCTTTGCAAGCCACGAGCGATTTCTCCTATTACAACAAGCGGCTGGTTGGGCGCCGCCTGATTCGCATTGGAGATGCGGCCGGTTTCATGGATCCGATTTTCTCGGCCGGCGTTTTCCTGGCGATGACCACGGGAAAATGGGCGGCGGAAACCGTCATCAAAGCGTTGCAACGGGGGAATGACGGCGAGAGAGGCTTGCGCAAATACGAGCGCCGGGCCAAAACCGCCCTGGAAACGTATTGGGAGATGGTCCGGAATTTCTACACCATTCCCTTTTTGGAAGTTTTCTTCGAGCCGCGGGAGCGGTTCAATCTGGCCTCGACCGTCAACGCGGTGCTCGCCGGAGAACTCGAACGGCGCTGGAGTTTGCGCTGGCGGATGCGGCTGTTTTTCTGGCTTGTCCGACGCCAGGCCCAACGGCCATTTCTGCCACGGCTCAACGTGGAGTAGCTGCGGCGCGCGGTCTTCAGGTTAATGCCATTCGGAAATTCCAGGCCTGCATCCCAACGGGATTCCGACTTACAGCCCAGGGTTGCGAGGCACGAGCTACCCTGGGTCAATTTTTCAGTCCTGCCAGATATTCCACCACGTCCCGAATGTCGCGCTTGGTCAGCAGTTTTGAGAGTTCCTCTGGCATGGCTGAAATCCCTTTCTGCCGCGTCTGTATTTCCGCCTTGTTCACTTTAACCAGGCCGTCTTCGGGCGAATTCAATTCCAGCTGAGCGTCCGTCTCCGTCTTGACAATGCCGGCGTAAGCCATGCCATTGGCCAGCTTGACGACGACCGTCTCGAATCCCGGCGCGATCTGCTTGTTCGGGGAGACAATCGATTCCAGGATATAATTCCGATCCTTCCGGCTTCCAATCTGGCTCAGGTCAGGACCAACGTCCCCGCCTTCTCCGCGAATTTTATGGCAGCGCACGCAAGCCGCTTGAGGCCGCTCGAAGAAAACCTTTTTGCCCAACTCAGCGTTGCCGCCTTGCAGCGCCGGCTGAAAATCGCCGAACGGTTGGGCGCGCAAGAATTCCTGAACCTCTTCCTCCAATTCCTTTTTAATTCGCAGATCGCTCCGAACTTGCGCCGCTTCCAGCAAATCCAGCTGGGCCTCTTTTTCGATCTGGCCATCGACCAGTTTCTGCAGCGAGCCCAGGATAATTTCGTCGGCCACTGATCCAGGCAAAATCGCCAGTATCCCGAACGCGGCTTGCTTCTCTTTGATCGAGCCGTGCTCCAACACCGACGCGAGCCGCGCGCCGGATTCGCCCGGAGCAATCTCGACCTGCAACCGGTTCGCCTCGGCGCGAACGAGCTCGTCAGGATCGGCCTGAGCTGATTTCACGGCGTCAGAAAGGCGCGGATCCTTCAGTTGAGCCAGCGCCCGCAAGGCCGAACGCCGGACGTTTCCTGAAAGCCGCGCGTTGAAAAAAATCTGAAACAGCGCGGGTCCGGCTTCTTTGATCCGGAGCGCCTGGCTGGTTTCGGCGGCAGCGGCCCGGACAGGTTCGGGCGCGGTTTCCAGCAGCCGCGGCAAGACAGCGCGCGCCGCTTCTTCAGCAGCGGCGGGCGGCCGTGCGGGCAACGGACGCCAAAGCCCAGTCACCTTGTCGCGCGGACTTGGCTTTGGCCAATCCGCCAGGAATTGCAAGGCCTCCGCGCGAAGCGCATCCGGCAACTCAGAACGCGTCGCCACTTGCGCGAGCGCTTTGGCAGACTCGGGAGTGCCCAGCCGAAGGTTCGCATTAAGAACCCGGCGAAGCAAAGCGGTCCGGAGATCCAATTCGGAGAAGCCTTTGCCGAATTCAGCCAGCCGGGAATTTTGATCGGCTAACGCGGCCAGCTCAGGCAGCGCCGAGACAACGGGCAAATCATTAATCGCACGCGCCGCCTCGACCACGAGCAACGCTTCCTTGTCGTTCAAAAATTGACTGACTTCCGGCCGCTCCAAGCGCCGCATGGCCAGCAGCGACGCCATTCGAACGGACGGCGCCGGGTCTTTCGCCAGCGCCAGAATTGCCGGAAAATCATTGATCGCCACCAGTGCGGACACGCCCGCATGCCGGACGAATGGATCTTGGTCCTGGTTCTCACGCAGCATCGCGACGATCGGACCGATAGCTTCCGGCTTGTGGAGTTTGCCCACACTCAACGCCGCAAAAAATCGGACCCGGGCTGACGGATCGTTCAACAGCTTGATCAACCCTGGCAACGCTTTCAGGGCCGGCGCTTCTCCGAGCGCCTTGGCTGCCTGCGCGCGCACTTCCGGGTCTTTGTCTTCGAGCAAGGGAAGGATCGGATTAATCGCGGCTTTGTGGCTGGTGTGTTGCCGGAGGGCTTCCGCCGCAATCTGCCCAAGCCCCCATATCGCGTGCAGCCTGGCCACTCGGCTCGGATCCCTTTCCGCGACGGCAGCCAGCGTTTTGATGGCGCGTTTGCCGCGATCCGCGAGCGCAAATTGCGCCTCTTGCCGCACCCGCATATCCGGATGGGCCAGCAACCGCGTCAAATCGCGCAGTGATCTGTTGCCCATTCCTTCGCCGATGAATTGCCGCGTCTGGAGAACGACCGGCGTCTGCACGAGGTCCGGCTGAAAAATGCGATAAATCCGGCCCTGCTCCGACTTCGGCCAGCCTTGCACCCAATCACTCACGTAAAGCCGGCCGTCCGGACCGAACTCGGCGTCAGTCGCCAAAATATTCCACAAAAAATGCCGCGGCCGGACCAGCTGGAAGCCGGCGCCCTTCGGTTCGAGCATGAACGTGTGAATGCCGCTAATCGCGCTCGATCCGCGAAAATCGCACAAAAAAAAGTGTCCCTCGTACTCGGGCGAGAAACCGACTCCCGGAAAATAAGCGAGGCCGGAGGGGCCGCTGGCAATGTGTCCGACGGGCGGGACCAGATAAGCCGCTTGGCCCGGAAACGGCAGGCGCCAGAGCTTTTCTGCGTTCCACAAACCGGCTGGATTTTGTTCGCTGAACTGATAACCGACGCGCCAGCCGCTATCGCCCCCCTCGACGACATACACAAAGCGAGCAGCGTCCCCGTGGTCACAATTGTTGTCGCCCGTGAACAGATCGCCAAATTCATTGAACGCCAGCTCCTGCGGATTGCGCAGTCCTGTCGCGAAAATTTCCAGCTCTGTGCCATCCAAATTGCACCGAAACGCGGCGCCGCACTCGGGCACATCCAGAATCTTCCCCTCCTTCGTTTGAACGTGTGCGCCCCGATCTCCCACCGTGAAATAGAGTTTTCCGTCCGGCCCAATTTTCAAGCCGTGCAAGTCATGGCCCGTTAAACTGAATCGCACGCCATAACCATAACTCAGGCTCTCTCGCACATCCGCGGTCCCCTGCCCCGCTCGGTCCCGCAACAGCCAGAGATTTGGAATGTTCGCAAAGTAAACATTCCCTTTGCGGGCGAGGACACCGGAAGCGATTCCATCCAGGAGCGAATTGAACCCGCCCGCGAAAATTTTCGACACGTCCGCTTTTCCATCGCCGTTGCGGTCCTCCAAGAACCGGACGATCTCCGATTCGCGCCCGAGTTTCTCCGCGTCCGGTCCGAGATGCCTCTGAATTTCGGCCAGGCGATCTTCCACCGTCCGGCACGCCAGATCATCGGGATACCAGCTCATGTAATGGCGAATGTCCAACGCGCTGCTGCGGTAGCGATGCGTCTCCGAAACATAAATCCGGCCGCGCTCATCCAGGCAAAATGCCACCGGGTTCTGTAGCTGAGGCTCAGCGGCGAAGAGTTGAACTTTGAAACCGGGCGAAGTTTGAAACTGTTTGATGGCGAGCTCAGCCTCGGACCACGACTCGGCCGGGGTTTTCGGCGCCACAGGTTTCTCCTGCCCCAACTCTGCGGCACGAACGGAACCGGCCAGAAACAACCCGCAAATCAACAACGCACCAATGAGCCGCTGGTGCCGGTGTGGGATGAAGGTCATCAGCCCGCCGGTACCGCCTCCGTGCGCCAAGCACATGCGGTGGGGCGAGGTTACTGACGAGCCGGCAACCAGTCTGCGCCAGCGTCTCACGACGTTCATCGCCCCAATGCTCATGACCTTTTTCATGCTCCTTGCGGCCCGCGAGTACGCTCACCCCACCGAACGTGCACCCCGTCATTCAGGTGGGCTTGTTTTCTCCTTCTCAGCATCACCGCAAAATATGAGCGTGCCCGTCCGGCGAAACAAGTTTTTGGTTCAGTTTGTCGAGAAAAATTCGGGCCAAAAAAAATCCTCTGGCTGTGGCGGGGCGCGCGGTTTTAAGCTTTGAGGCTTTCAAGATCAGAAATGGGGAGCAGACGTGTCTGAGTTAATATCATTTACGCAGAGTCCTTGGCTGCCGATCGCCGGTGTCCTCGGGCTTTTGGTGCTGGTGCTGCTTGCCTTCATCCGCGAGTGGACCTCGCCCGACGTGGTGGCGATGAGCGCGTTTTGCGTGCTGGTGCTGACCGGCCTGCTTCCCCTCGAAAAAGCCTTTCAGGTGTTCAGCAATCCGGCCCCGATCACGATTGCGGCGATGTTCGTGCTCAGCGCCGCGCTCGAAAAAACAGGCGTGCTCGATTGGATGGGGGCCATCCTGAATCGATTCGTCAGCCCGCGACTTTGGATCACGCTCCCGGGCCTTGTTCTGCTCGCAGGCGCCTGCTCCGCGTTTGTCAACAATACGCCGGTAGTGGCGGTCTTTTTGCCGATGGTGCTGGCGGTCTGCCGGCGCAAACACATCCCTCCCTCGAAATTATTGATCCCCCTTTCCTACGCCTCGCTGCTCGGCGGCATCTGCACTCTCCTTGGCACGTCCACCAACATTCTCGTCTCGGGCGTCGCGGTTGAATTCGGTTTGCCCCCCATCGGCATGTTCGAAATCACCACCATGGGTTCTATCCTGTTCGGCGTCGGGCTAGCCTATATTTGGATCTTTGGACCGTGGCGCTTGCCCGATCGGTTGAGCGTGTCGGCCGTGCTCGGCCCGGAGGAACGAAACCAATTCCTTTGCCATGTCCTGGTCAAACCGGAATCGCCGCTCGTCGGAAAGCGCTTGATCGAAACGGAGCTCGCCGAAAAAAGGGGCGGCTTTCGCATTATCGAAGTTCGCCGCGGCGGCACGCGAGTGCGGCAAGCCCTGGACGAGATCGAGGTCATGGGGTACGACCGCGTGCTGCTGGCGGTTTCGTCGAGAAATATGATGAAGCTTTCCGTCGGACTGGACACGCTCAAAGCCGATCTGTCGCACCGGCTCGGCATTGAAAACCTCTCGACCATCAAGGGCGCCATCATCGAAGGCGTCGTGGCGGCGCATTCGCATTTGCTGGGCAAAACCCTTAAATCGATTCGCTTTCGGCAGAGTTACGGAATGCTCGTGCTGGGCATTCACCGCGGCGGCCGAAACCTCTCCTCCCGGTTTGAAAATGCCGAACTGCAATTCGGCGACACGGTTCTGATGCTCGGCCCGCTCACTACCTTTGCGCAACTCCGCGAGCAAGGCGATTTCATGCTGCTCGAGGATCAGGCGCCTGCGCGCGGCAACGCCCGGAAGGCAATGATCGCGGTGTGCGCTTTGGGGAGCGTGGCGGCGCTGGCCGCGTTTGATCTGGCGCCGATTGTTTTTGCCGCGACGGTTGCCTCGGTCCTGGTGCTTCTTTCCAAATGTCTCAGCCCGCAAGAAGCGTATAAATCGATCGAATGGCCCGTGCTGCTGATGTTGTTCGGCATGCTCGCGCTGGGCGCCGCGATGGAGCGGACTGGCGCGGCTGCCTGGCTGGGCCATGGCGTCGTTGCCCTGGCCCAATCGGTTTTTCCGCGCCCATGGCAGCCCCAAGCGGTGCTGACCCTCCTCTATCTGCTCGGCAGCCTCCTGACGGAGATTCTCTCCAACAATGCCACCGCGCTGGTGCTCGCGCCGATTGCGATTAATTCCGCGGTCCACCTCGGCCTCGACCCGCGGCCGTTTGTGATGGCCATTTTGTTCAGCTCCTCCGCGGCGTTTTCGACGCCGATCGGCTATCAAACGCACATGATGATTTACGGCGCCGGCGGCTATCGGTTCTCTGACTTCGTTAAATTCGGGCTGCCGCTCAACCTGACGCTCTGGCTCGTGGCCGTTTACTTTATCCCGAAATTCTGGCCGTTTTAAACGGAATACTTCTCCACGATCCAATCGGGAATCGGCGCCGCGCGGCCATTCTCGAGCCGAACCATCGTGTAGAGAAAATTCCCGTCGCAGCACAATTTGGTGTTTTCCTTTTTGCGAATCTCGAACCCGACCCTCACGTCCGTGTGGTTGATCTCGAGAACCCAGGTTTTTACCTTGAACGCCTCCCCCAACCGGAGCGGCCGTTTGAAATCCAGCTGTGCTCCACGGATGAACCAGCCCAGACGAAGGCGCGTGAATTCGTGAAGTGGCATCTTGTAACAACGTTCCATCTGCTCGTAGCGGGCGGCCGTCACATAATCGATGTAGCGGCTCGAATGGACGTGCTGGTGCATGTCGATATCATCCGGACGAACCAACATCTCCGTTTCAAATTGTGTGTGACCCAGCTTCATGCCTCACGGATGATTCTCCCGGTACCGTCGGAACGCCTCCTCGCCGAGAATTTTTCGGAGACTCTTCAACTCCTCCTCTTGCGTCTCTTCGAGTGCCGCGGCGCGCTGTTCCGCCGTTAAGGCCCGGTCACTGTTGATCCGCGCTCGCTCCTGGTCCGTCGCTTGGGTGATTTGGTAAATGGGCAAAACCGCCTCGGCTGGGGCGCCGATTTCCAAGGCCGAACTGCGGACTTCGCGAAAAATTGGATCCTGTAAATATTTGAACAATTGGTAACGCTCGGGACCGAGCGTTTGTTTCACGAATGCTTCACGCTGCTGCTCGAGCGCCGCTTTCTGTTTCACGCTGGCCCCATCGGTCCCGCTAAAAAGCAGGTCGATCTGCTGGTCCATTGGATCGCGCAAGCGGAACACCGCGCGAAATTCGTCAGGGGTGATTTGCACGCCGCGCAAATCTCTCCGCAAATCGTGCGCGGTTTGGGAATAGCGCAACAGATATTCCTCCATCTGTGCGGGCGTCAGCAATTGCGCCAACTGCTCGCGCATCTGTTTCCTTTGCCTCCCCAGTTCCGCAGGTTCAGGCTCCAAACCAGCCTTGCGCCGCGCCTCGAGATAATCCGCCTGCAATTTCGTGAACCGTGCTTCCATCTGGTGAATCGACATTTTTGTTTCCGCGGGAAGCTTGCCCAACACCTCTCCGTCCAGCCGGCTCGAGTTTGTCCAGGTGAGTTGAGTTTTGCCCAACGTTTCCCAGTCCGGCCCGAGCAATTGCGTCAGCAGCGCGCGGCGTTCCTCCTCCAGCGCGCGCAATTTGTTTTCGGCAGTTTCATCCAAAGCCGGGCTTGGATCCGCCCGCCACCATTCCTGCTCCGGCGTTTTAATCTCCGTGGCCGCCCGGCGCGCGAACAATTCCGTCACATCAGCGACGATGATGTCGCGGATAGTCGGTTCGGGGCAGTTTATCGCGCGCAAGTTCGCGATGTACGTTCGGTAATCGTTCGATTCAATCTCCCGCCACGAAAAATCTTGCCGGCGGAGAACGATGTTGGTCCTCACGCCCATGGTGAAGGCTTTGCTCGCTGGGGGCATCGGTTTGGCCGGAGGAGAAGGCGGAGAACCTGGCGTCAGAAGAAAAGCAGCCAGGACCAAGTTCAATCCGACGGAGAGCAGCAGCGCGATGCGGGCTCGTAATCCCATACTTTAAAACGTCTAAACTAGCGTGCTGGTGAAATCAATCCTCGGGTAGAGCGGCTGGAGCGACGCCATCAGTTGACATCGATTCTTTCGTGCGATACGTCTGCCGTATGCGCCATGGGAACATTCTTCGCACTTTGATCTTCACCTCTTTCCTCCTCGGCCCTCTGCTTTTTCCGCTGCACCCCAACGATTGGCCAAACTGGCGGGGACCGCATCACAACGGAATCTCGGACGAGCGCATCAATGGTTCGTGGCCAACGGAAGGCCCAAAAGTTTTATGGAAAGCTTCCGTCGGAACAGGCTTTTCCGGGTTTGCGGTTGCGGATGGCCGGGCCTACACGATGGGCAACAGCAACGAGATTGACACGGTTTTTTGCTTCGATGCCGCAGCTGGGCAAAAGCTCTGGAGCTTTTCTTACCCGTGCCGGCTGGATGCGCTTTACAACGAAGGCGGGCCAGGCGCGACCCCGACAATCGATGGAGCACGGGTCTTCACATTCAGCAAGCGCGGGGATCTTTTTTGTGTCGAGGCAAAGACTGGAAATGTCGTTTGGAAGAGGAACCTAGTCGCCGAATTAGGAATCACCAAACCGCGCTGGGGTTTCGCCAGCTCGCCTCTCGTGCAAAATAATTTGCTTGTTCTCAATGCCGGCGGCGCCGGGATTGCGCTCGACAAAAACGACGGGAAAACCATTTGGCTGTCCGACACCAATGCGGCTGGGTATGCCACGCCAGTCCCGGTCACAATTGACAGCGAGAATTGCGTCGCCATTTTCGGCGCCAAACAGCTCGCATTGGTTCGGGTGAGCGACGGCAAAAAACTTTGGGGTTTCCCATGGGTGACTCAGTACGACATCAACGCGCCGGAACCGGTTTTAGCAGGAAAGGACAAGCTGTTTATTTCCAGTTACGACCACGGCTGCGCCTTGCTCCAACTCAGCGCCGCAGAACCGAAAGTGATTTGGCAAAACCGGAACATGGCGAATCATTTCAACGGCTGCGTTTGCCTGGACGGTTGCATTTATGGAATCCACGGCAACTCGGACGATCCAAAACGAGAACTCCGCTGCCTCGACGTGACCAGTGGGGAAGTGAAATGGCAATTCCAAGGCTTTGGGCTGGGCTCGCTCTGCGCGGCTCGCGACACGCTTATCGTGCTCGGGGATCATGGAGAATTGGCCGTCGCTCCTGCGACGCCGAAAGACTTCCGTCCGGAAGCGCGGGCCCAAGTCCTCGGAGGCAAATGCTGGACAGTGCCCGCGCTGGCAAACGGCCGCATCTACTGTCGAAATGCGCAAGGAACAGTGGTCTGTCTCCAAGTGAATGCTGAGTGAATTCCCCGCCGATTCAGACCGACCGCAAATTAATCTCCTTCTCCAATCCAGATCGCTGAATCTGCGGGGTGAACACTTCCGCGGGGCGACAACGCCACTCATCGGAACAGCCCCCACCGATTCAGACCGACCGCAAATTAATTCCTTCCCCAATCAAGATCCGCGCTGAATCTGCGGGGTGAACATTTCCGCGGCACGACAACGCCACTCCGCAGATGGCTCCCGAGTACGCTCGCCCCACCGGCGCCGCTGCGATGCTCCAAATTCATCTGGCGCGGACGAGTTCAATTACGAAGCTTGCGGAGGCGGCTCCGCCCGATTGGAAGCGCCGCTGGAATTGTTGGCGGGAGGCGAGGGCGCTGCTCGGAAATTTTTCTCGATCTCCTGATTAGCGAGCTGCGCCTGATACAGCTCGACTAACCTCTTCAACCGTTGCAGTGAACGTTCGTTCTCCGCTATCAGCGCCTTCAAATCTTCGAGTTTTTCGTTTTCCCCTTCTGGCACAGTTTTGAAATAGCAGAAAAAATCAGGAGCGTATTTAGGGGATAACCTGAAACTGCGGTGCGAGGTTGCCTGAGCTGTCTTAGGGTGATTTTCGCGGACGCCCTTTGCTGCGGGAGGGAGACCTTCTGCCGTCCGCGGCTGGACCATTCTTTTCGGATTCGGGCAGGTTATCGCCTCCCACGATTTCGCGGACATTTTCCACTAACCGATCCAAATTCTTCTTGTTTTCTTCCAAGCTCTTTCTGATTTCGGCTAAACGCTTGTCGAGTGGCTCCGGAGACATGCAAAAAATCTAAGAGAACAGTGGAAAGCAGCATATCCGTACATTTACGCGTTCGGGCTATGGGTTTCCCGCAGTCCAACTAGCAATCTTTGCAAAACTAATCGCCTACGACATGGTGCAAAACCCCTCACCCTTCATCCCTCTCCCCGCGCTATTGAAAGCCAACGGATGCATCAGCGCGGGCAGGGAGAGGGGTGCATGAACGTCTGCCACGATTAGTAGCCGCGAAAATGCCGAAAATGCTCAAGGAGCTGGCGCAAAAGCTAATTGTGGTTTATTCCTTTAGCGGGATTAACATGAAAGGCTCCTTTCTCTGGGTTCTCGCTGTCGTCGCCTGCGCCGCAATTTCCCACGCTAAGATGGCTGATGGCCGGCAGATTGTCCGGCTCGATGGCGATTGGGAAATCGCCGAAGGAGGCATGGACAAAATCGCCGAACGCTTTGACCGCCGCGTTCCAGTGCCAGGCCTGGTCGATTTGGCGAAGCCGCCGTTTGCCGGGGTTGGCGAAACCAACCAATCCCGTGAGGCGTTTTGGTACCGCCGGAATTTCAAAGTCGATGGCCCCATCCCCGCGAGAGCAGTCTTGAAAATTCACAAAGCCGCGTACGGGTGCAAAGTCTTTCTGAACGGCAAAATGCTGGGCGAACACTTGCCCAGTTTCACGCCCGGCTATTTTGACGCGCGCGAAGCGTTGCGTGGGGACGACGCCCCGAACGAACTCGTCGTGCGCGTCGGCGCGTCACGCCAAGCGGTGCCGCTTTCCATTCCAAGCGGCTGGGACTTCGAAAAAACTCGCTACATTCCCGGCATCTTCGATTCCGTCGAACTCATTTTGTCCGGCACACCCCACCTGATCCGCCTTCAAACCGCGCCTGATATCACGAACCGCCTTGTCCGCGTCCAAGCCGTCATCCGCAATGATGGGAACGCGATCACGCGCAAAATTGATTGCATCGTCCGCGAGGCGTCAGGTCGCATCGTCAGCCGCAGCGCGTCCTCGCCGTTGACATTCGCGGCCAATTCCGAGACCACCGCCGAGTTCAATGCGCCAGTCCCCAACGCTAAACTCTGGTCTCCCGAGCATCCTTTCCTCTACGAAGTCGAAGTTGAAACCGGTTCGGACAGCGCCAAGGCCCGGTTTGGCATGCGGGAATTCCATTTTGATCCGTCCACCGGCCGAGCCGTGCTCAATGGCCGTCCGTATTTCATTCGCGGCAGCAACGTGACGCTCTACCGATTTTTTGAAGACGCGGCGCGCGGCGACAAACCGTGGCGCAGCGAATGGGTCCGGCGGCTGCATCGCCAGTTCAGGGAAATGAACTGGCACGCCCTGCGATACTGCATCGGGTTCCCGCCCGATTTCTGGTACGACATCGCTGACGAACAGGGATTTCTGATTCAAGACGAGTTTCCGCTTTGGCATCTCGATAAATGGCCGGCGGAGCTCAAGAGCGACGAACTCGCCCGGGAGTACCAAGAATGGATGCAGGAGCGCTGGAACCATCCGTGCGTGGTGATTTGGGATGCGCAGAACGAAACCCGCACGACCGAGACTGGCAAAGCCATTCAGCAGGTTCGGCAGCTCGATCTATCACACCGGCCGTGGGACAACGGCTGGGCCCCGCCGCAAGATCCCGGCGATAGTTTTGAATCGCACCCGTACCTCTTTTCGAATCCGAACTTCAAGCTGGCTGACCTCGCGCACACCTCAGGAACGCCCAAAGGCAATGTCGTTCCCAACTCCCTCACGAACGCAATCATCCTGAACGAATATGGCTGGCTTTGGTTGAATCGCGATGGGACGCCGACCACTCTGACTCGCCAGGTCTATAAAAATCTCCTTGGCGAAGATGCCGCCCCATACCAGCGGCGCTATTACTACGCGCGAACCCTGGCGGCGCTCACGGAGTTTTGGCGAGGTCATCGCGCCTGCGCCGGCGTGCTTCATTTCTGCGGGCTCGGATATTCACGGCCGAACGGCCAAACGAGCGATCACTTCACCAATTTGGAAGCGCTCACATTCGATCCGGATTTCCATAAATACGTCCGCGACGCCTTTGCGCCGGTCGGAGTGATGATCGATTTCTGGGCCGAGACAAACCCGCCGGGAGTAGTCACCGTTCCAGTCGTCATCATCAATGACCAATACGAGGACTGGGTCGGAGAAGTGCGGTTCCGCCTCTTGCGCGGCACTGAAAAGAAAGATCTTTATTCCGAAACGTCAGTTCGGCTCAGATTGCCGGCCTTGGGCAGGAAAATGGTTTCGTTCGATTGCTCGATTCCGCCTGAGCCAGGACATTACCAATACGAGGCGACGCTGCTGAAGCGAGTCGCTCCATTGGCCACGAGCTTGCGTGATTTCGACGTACAGAACCCCCCGAAATAGCACGGCGCCCTCGCACCCTCCTTCGCAACTATGGCGGGCAGGCCGTCGCACCGATTTTTGAGCTTCGTCATTATTTCGTCCTTCGTCCTTCGTTATTCGTCATTCCACATGACCTCTCGCGAACGCGTTCTTGCCGCACTCAATCATACCCAGCCCGATCGCGTTCCCATTGATCTTTCCGGCCACCGCTCTTCTGGAATCGCCGCCATGGCTTACGCGAAGCTTCGCGATTATCTCGCATTCGAGAACAAACCGATCCGCGTTTACGATCCGGTCCAGCAACTCGCCATCGTTGACGATGACGTGCTCGATCTGTTCGGAGTCGACACGATCGAATTGGGCCGTGCCTTCGCGTTGGAAGATAATTACTGGACGGAATGGCAACTGCCCGATGGCGTCCCGTGTTTGATGCCGGTCTGGGCCAAACCGAAACGGCGCAAAGGGGAATGGATTCTCCCTTCCAAAACCGGACGCCCGCTCGGCCGAATGCCCGACGGCGTGCTTTATTTCGAGCAATGCCATTTTCCGCTGATGGAGAACGACGCACCCGACCAGGTTGCGCCAGCGTTTGAAGATTGCATGTGGACGGCCTTTGCCACGCCGCCCGGACCGATCGTTGATGGTCCACGCGGACAAAAACTTTTTGCGGAAGGAGCGCGCCGCCTCCGGAGCCAAACGGATCGCGCCATTCTCGGGTTGTTCGGGGGCAACTTGCTCGAGATCGGCCAATATTTTTATCGCAACGACAATTTTTTTATGCTCCTCGCGGGCGAACCGCAAAAGGCCCACCGGTTTCTCGACCAATTGCTTGAAATCCATTTGCAGAATCTCGCGGCGTTCCTCGACGCCGTCGGCGATTTCATCGATGTGATCGTGTTCGGCGATGATTTCGGCATGCAGCAAGGGCCGCAAATTTCGCCGTCCATGTATCGGGAATTCTTCAAACCCCGCCAGGCAGTCATGTGGGCCTTCGTTAAAGCCAAATCGCGGGCGAAAGTGATGCTGCACTGCTGCGGCGGCGTTCGTGAACTGTTGGACGACATGATTGGAGCGGGCTTGGACGCAATCAACCCGGTCCAAATCTCCTGCCGCGGGATGGAAGCTGAAGGCTTGAAAAAGGATTTCGGGAACCGGTTAACGTTCTGGGGGGGCGGCTGTGACACCCGCCAAATTCTCTGTGAAGGAACGCCCGAGGAAGTCCGCGAGCATGTTCGGCGAAACCTGGAAATCTGGAACCCCGCTGGCGGGTACGTTTTTCAGCAGGTGCACAATCTGATGGCGAATGTTCCCCCAGCCAATGTCGTCGCGATGTTCGAAGCGGTGCAGGAGTTTTTGCCTCGTAGCTGAACTCGTGGGGTTCAGTCCCTCCGTTGCGCCGTCTCGGCTGAAGACTCACGTCTTCCGCTACACAAACAATCACTTCGATATCTCCATCCAACAACCCGCAAACGCCGGCGCTGCCCAGGTCAGTTCTGATCCCGCTCGAATCCCGATTGGTCGCGTCTGAATTGTTGATTCTTCAAGCGTGTTCGCCCGCCACGGAACATCCGCGGATAATTGCTGCGGCCTTCACTTCCTTGACTCCATCGAAGCCGCTGAGCTCGATCTTCACCACGATCGGTCCTTGCGTTCCGCGATGCACCATCGAAAGCAGGAGCCGCCCATTTGCATCCAGCGCGGCCAGCGCATCGATCGCCCCGAATCGCCTGCTATCGCTGACATTCTTCAAATCTCCCAAAACCACCGGCGCGCTTTCAAACGGGGTATCGATCTCGACGGCGACCGGAATGGCCCCTGCGAACGACGCAAACGCGGCTTGGGCGTAATGACACGGGTTGGCGAAAACGCGTTCGCGCTGCTTGCGCAGGCCTCCACCATGATTCACGGTCGCCGAATGGGTGACCATCTCGACAAAATTTCCAAGACGAATGGCGGCATGGTACAGCAAAACATCGTAAAGCGCTTCCGCCAGCGTGCTGGGGTTCACCAAATTCTCCTGCGTCAGCCGCACCGGCGCGGAATTCGTGTCGCGCTGAATTCGGGCGAAAAGCTGGAGTTCAGTGACGGCAAGCTTCGGCTCGCGAATTCCCGCGCGGATCATGTCCTGTTCCAAACTGCTCCAGCGATTCTGGAGAACTTCCGGTGCCCACATGAAATCGCGATACACATCCAGTGGATCTGCGCTCGGGGAAACCGACCCGCCAATCAACGGGTGATCCGTCGTGACGTTCATCTGGTTCGCGGCGCCGGCGATCAACGTGTCGTTCCATGATTTCCCCCAAAGAACAGGCGCGCCACACGCCAGCAACTGAACGTTGCGATCGGCCGCGCGCATCGGTTTGGCGAACCGCAAATATCGATCCACATAACCGGGCGCGGTCGTCCAATGCATTTGCCAGCGGCCCCACAGTTCATTGCCCACCTCCCAGAATTTTATTTTGTACGGCTCGGGATGTCCGTTCGCGGCGCGTTTGGCGCCCATGAGCGAACTCGCTGGCCCATTGCAATATTCGATCCACCGCGCCGCTTCCTCGGGTGTGCCGCTGCCCGCATTTACGCAAATCATCGGTTCGCATCCGACCGCCCGGCAAAACTCAACGAACTCATCCGTGCCGAAATGATTCGGCTCGATGCCACCCCAGGCGTAATTCGGTTTGGTTGGCCTCAGTTCCAGCGGCCCAACGCCGTCTTCCCACTGGTACGTGCTGACGAAGTTTCCCCCGGGCCAGCGCAGCAGCGGCAGGCGCGATTCTTTCAAAAACCTGATCACGTCGGGATCAGCCCCCTGAATGTGATCGGCCGGCCGCAACAATGCCCGCTGCAAAATGAACTGCCCTGGCCCCTCCGCCAAAATCACGAATTCATACGCGGCCTCCTTGTCAGCGTCCGGTGGGATTTCCAACCGTCCAGTAAATTTCTTCCAGTCAGCTGATAAGCCCTCGACCTGCGCGAATATTCCCAGCGGAGTTTTGCCCGGCCCGATCAGCCCAACCGAAAATTTATCGAGATCAGGCGAGCGCGCGAAGATTTCGAACTCAAACTTTCCCGTCCGGTGCAATGGCAGCGTCGTCCATTGACCAATCCCGGTCCGTGGCGCCTTCGCCTCGATCCGCTGGGCACGGCTGGCGTTCGGTCCAGTGTCCGGACTGAATTGGACTGCGCCACGGGCTCCGTATCGAGCCCACCAGCAGCTCAGGTTCTCGGCCCGTGCTGCAGCGAGTTCGTCCAGTTCAGCGTCAGGCCAGCCAATGCGGAGGGCCTGGCGCCTGAGCTCCTGGCCGATCTTTTCTTCGTCCGTGTGAAATTTGGTGACGCCATCAAATGACATTTGCCCATTCCAAATTGGATAATCCGCGAACGTGGGATTGCGCAGGATCTGCGCTTCCATTCCATTGTAGATGTTCGCGCCGAGATGTTCGCAGAACTTGCCTGTGATCCACCGCGCGATTGGCGAAGACATTTTCTGCCCCGCCAAAACCCGAATGCGCGCGTGATGGGGATCGCTGGTTTCTTTGACCTGCCTGAGCTGGATTTCCGCTGCTGGAACGCGTGGCAGCGCCACAGCAAAACCGAGGAGAAGAAAGAAAGAGCTGGTCTTCATGGCCCGCAGTTTAATGCCGTAATCCAGAAATACGATCGGGATTGACGGGGCAACTCGGCAAATCCATTCTTGCGCCAACCAACGACTCTAGCGGCACGGCTGTTCTGTGCCCTCTCCAATTCAACACTCAATTCAACACGCCATGAATCGCACGACTTACCAAACTCTCGGAGCTCTCTGCGCTCTTGCGCTGCTTTGTTCAAGCGCCGCAGCGGCCAATTGGACCGCGGACATGACCGAAGGCAAACCCGCCTTCAAATCGATGGGGCCGCTGGCGTTCGGGCCGGACGGCATTCTTTTCGTCGCCGATACGAAGGCCGCGGCTATCGTCGCCGTTGCCACCGGCGATACAACGCCAAGCGCCGGCGAGAAATCAATTAAGATTGATGGGCTCAACCAAAAACTGGCAGGCCTGCTCGGCACGACCGCCGATCAAATCCTCATCGACGATCTGGCCGTTAACCCGATTTCGAGAAAGATTTATCTGGCGGTTTCCCGCGGGCGCGGCCCAGCTGCGCTGCCTCTTTTGGTCCGGGTCAACTCGGATGGCCAGATCGAGGTGGTTTCACTCGATCATGTCAAATTCTCCCGCGGCGAATTGCCCGACGCTCCTGTCGATGGCGTCGTTGGCGCCCCGAATCGGGGAAGCAATCCGCGCCAGGAATCGATTACCGACATCGCCTTCTTTCAAGATCGGGTGTTGGTGGCGGGGCTTTCGAACGAGGAATTCTCTTCCACCTTCCGAGCAATTCCATTTCCTTTCAAAAACGTCGAGAGCGGCGCCAGCGTCGAAATTTTTCACGGGTCGCATGGCCGCTTTGAAACGCGCTCACCGGTTCGCACTTTCGTCCCGCTCAAGATCGGCAATGAACCGCAATTGATCGCGGCGTATACCTGCACTCCGCTCGTTCAATTGCCAATCCGCGACCTCAAACCGGGCGCGAAAATCAAAGGAAAAACTGTCGCGGAGTTGGGCAATCGGAATCGGCCGCTCGACATGATCGTTTATCAAAAGAACGGCAAGGATTACCTGCTGCTCGCCAATAGCAGCCGCGGCGTCATGAAAATCCCCACCGACCAAATCGAAGGCGCGGAAGCCATCGCCACGCCAGTGGCGGGCAAGAAAGGCCTGCCGTACGAAACGATCGAAAGTTGGACTGGCGTCGAGCAACTCGACCGCCTCGACTCGGCTCATGCCATCCTCCTGCGTCGCGCGGACAATGGTTCTTTGGCTTTAGAATCCTTGCCGCTGCCGTAAGCCGGACGGAGCCGTTCTTGCAACAGCGCGACACCCCTCTCCCCGTGCCGGTGCAACGAGAGCCTTGCACAGCACGGGCAGTGGGGATCCAGGGTGAGGGGGCCCATTCACATGCCAATACTTGTGCGATCATCTCTATGTGGCGCACTCTCCTGCTGAGTCTCTGCCTTTCAACTCCAGGGGCGACGGCGTTGGGTGAAGCGGCGGACACGGCGCCGTCTCCGCCTTACCGCGTCCGATGGACACAAGATCAAACTGACGCCAATAAAACGGTCGCCGAGCTCTCAGGCATTGATTCCACCACGCTCGCCCAATTGCGCAGCCCAAAATGGAAGCTGGCCGATTGGCAGCGACTGTTCCCAGTTTTCGTCGAGCAATCAGATTTGCTCTCGAACATTGGGCTGCCGCCAATGCTCGGGACCTATCAGATTGAATCGGACTTGATCCGGTTCGAGCCGCAATTTCCGCTCGAACCCGGCCTCATCTATCGCGCGGTCTTCTTGCCCTCTGAACTTCCAGGCCATCGAACCCGATCGCCCGATCGCATCGCCGTGCCTTTTAAATGCCCACCCCGGCTGCCGTCCCAACCCACGGTGGTCGCCCAGGTTTACCCAACCAGCGACGTGCTCCCCGAGAATCTGCTGAAGTTTTATCTTCAATTCTCCGCGCCGATGAGTCGCGGCCGGATTTATGATCACATTCATCTCAGAACAGATTCCGGCACAGAGATCGAACTTCCGTTCTTGGAAATCGACGAAGAATTATGGAATCGTGAAATGACCCGCCTGACATTGTTTATCGATCCCGGCCGCATCAAGCGCGGCGTTCGACCGCTCGAAGAAATCGGCCCAGCCCTCGAACACGGCAAGCGCTATTCATTGGTAATTGATAGCGCCTGGAAAGATGCCTCAGGCAATCCGCTGGGAAAACATTTTGCAAAACAGTTCACGGTCAGTCTGCCCGATCGCGAATCGCCCGACCCGGCCCGCTGGAAAATCACTCCTCCGCGTGCGAACTCGAAGGATCCACTTGTGATCGAATTCCGCGAACCTCTCGACTGGGCCTTAGCGCAAAGGATGATCCAGGTTCTTGACCCACTCGACCGCCCAATTGACGGCAAAGTGACGCTCGCTGATCAGGAACGGCAATGGCGATTTCAATCGGACAAGCCATGGGTTCGGGGGCGATATCAGCTGGTCGTTCAGACCACCATTGAAGATCTGGCGGGAAACAACATCGGCAAGGCATTCGATGTCGATTTGTTTGAACGCGTCGAGAAAGCCTTGACAAAGCAATCGGTAAAGCTCCCGCTCGAAGTGCGCTGATGCTTGGCCAGTGTCCGAATTTCAAGATGGCGGAGCGCGACTGTGTCCGAAGGACCAGTCGCAGCGCTGCGGCTGATCTGCGACACAGCCGCGCTGCCAAATCGGGACACTACCGATACTTGAGCGAAGTTGCGCTGCGCGATTCGTGGTGCATACTCGTTGCCGGCTCGTCAGTAGCCTCGCCCCACCGTATGACATTGGTGCAGCACAGCATTCAACCACCCAAATCTCTCCAACCTATGAAAATCGCAGCCCCTATCATTTTGATCACCCTCACGACAGCCTTTTCGCAAGGCAATATTCTCGCGGCCCACGAAGTGCGCGAAGAATTTCACCAGACCTATCCTCTCAAGGACGGAGCCGCCATCAGCCTCGACAACGTCAATGGCAACGTGCTCGTCAACACCTGGGACAGCAACGAAATCAAAGTCGATGCCGTAAAGAGGGCGGACAACAAAGAACATCTCGATCAAGTAACAATCGAAGTTGATGCGCAGCGGGATCACATCCGAATACACTCCAAATACCCCGAGTCAAAATTCTTCCGCAAGCGCAACAACTCGACCAAGATCGATTACACGGTGACCGTGCCGCGCTTGAGCCGCTTGGATGGAATCAAGAACGTCAATGGCGGAGTGGAAATCCAGAATTTCCCAGGCGACCTCCAAGCCAGCTCAGTCAACGGCTCGGTAAAAGCCACTGGCCTCGGCGGAAAAGTCAACCTGTCCTCGGTGAACGGCGGCGTGAAAGCGAGTTTCACTGGGTTCAACAAAAGCGCCTCCCTCCACTCGGTCAATGGGAGCGTCACGGTTGAATTGCCGCCAGACAGCAACGCGGAGATCTCTGCCAAAACCGTGAATGGCGGAATCAGCGGCGAGTTTGCAGGAACCACCAAAAAGCATTTCCCCATCGGCCAAAACCTAAACGCGACGATTGGACATGGCGGCGCCAAGCTCGACATTTCGACCGTGAATGGCGGGATTCGAATCGAACGGGCCAAAGCCGTCGCGTTGGAAAAAAAATAAAGCAGTCGCTTCGCCAAAGCCCAGGTCGAACGAGGGAACGTTCGTTTGGGGATGCTGAACTGCCGCGGAAGAAAGCTAAGCGCAGAGCGTCGAGCCGCGGCGCTTGCTACGACAGATCGAGGCCGTATTCTTTGGGGAGAAACGTTCCCGCTTCCAGCAATGGAATCATCTCGCTGATGAATTCCGTTTCTGATTCCGGCAACGTCGCCGCTTGCCGGGCCAGATTGTCGAGCCATTTAATCTCGCGCGGTTCCAATTTCAGAATTCCCTCCGCATGGACGGCACTCAACTCGCTCAAGGTTGCCAGCACCGCCCGCCGCGTCCGACGGTACGGATCGGATTCCTGAGCGATTTCAGCCGCCAATCTTAAAACCACATCCGGCCGCAGAACCCAGGCTTGTGGATCGCGCGCTGCATCTGACTCCGTCAGCCAATTGCGCAAACGGATTGCCTCGTCCGGCCCGTGAGCCAAGGCCGTGTTCATGAGCCGGCAATCGTAAATGAGCTGTTCGAGGCTCACGATTGGCGCCGGAGCGCTGAGCAGCCGAATGTTTTGAACCGATTCGTTGGACCAGCAATCGCAAACCGCTTGCGCGATGTTTCCCACCGGGCTCAAGTGCGCGCACGCGGCGGTTCGGCCTTCCATCGAGATCGGCACGCCGGCCAGAGCTTTGAGGTAAGGGCCCTCGTACGCGCAATCTTTGCTCGGGCCCACCGCGCCGAGTTCGTATGGGATCAAACTCCGCGGCGCCGAAGCGACTCGCGCCACTGCCGCAAAGACCCGGGGAATTAGCTTTTGTTCCGCCAGCACCATCGCGGTGTTTGCGACGCCGCAAGCTGTGTCTCCAGATGGAAGCATGTCTGTTCCACGGCAAGCGCCAATCATTTCAGTCCAGAGAAATCGCATGTCGCGCGGCGCTAAAACGCCGAGCGCGAAAACGAGTCCCCGCAAATCACCGCTCACCAACGCGGCATCGGAAATCTCCTTTCCGCCGGTCGATTCGATGGCGAGAAGATCAGCCCCGGCTGAGGCGGCGGAATGAAACAGTTGCTGCATGCTGTCCCAATACGGGCCGGAGCGCAAAAGTGCCGGACGAATGTGGTCTCGATTATCGTTCGGGGTCAGCCGGAGAGCGCTCGGCAACCGGTGCAGATCGAAACACGTTCGCAACGTTTCGCTGAGGATGCGGGTGATGTCGAGAGCCCATTCCGGGTGTTCGGTCATCGGGGGCAGAGCCTCAAATTCGACAATTAATCCAGGCGCTTGCAGATCGAGGGCGCGCCGGCAAACGGCTTCGATGATCTCCCGATATTCCTTACAAATGTCGGGCCAGGTGTGCGGGCTGATTTCGATCGGGCCCAAGGTGAAGTTTAATTCCGGCAACACCGAGCCTCCACCGCAGATAATCCCTCGGCCACAAGCAACGGGCCGCGGCGCCGAGCCAAAGATGAATTTCTTCAGCGATGTAATGGCGAGCCGGCTGGGCGGCCGGGCCGCAGGCACGGCGACGTGGTCGCTGCTTCGGCTGGCTGGCATACAGATTAGATCAGTTTCGTGCGGCCAGGCACAGCGAGCGGGTAATTTCCAGTAGGATCCGGTTTGATCGCCGGTTCCGTCGAGAAATCACCGTCCGGCGGACCGAAGGTGAAGTTGGATTTAAGCGCATCCTCCCACGAAACGAGTTTGCCGGTATAACAAGCGATCTGGCCGAGGATCGCCACCATCGTGCTCCGGGCCATGAAATCGCCATTGTTCAGAGGCGTGCCAGATCGAATGGCGGCGAAGAGCTCCTGATGTTCGATGTCGTACGGATTGCAAGGCGGGCCTTGGTACCGCCAGGGGTTTTCTCCCTGAATCGAAGAACGCAAAAGATCGCAGCGGCCTTTGGTCCCGATCAGCAAGTCGGAAACATCGCCATGGCATCCGACTTGGGTCCGGCAAAACGCGTACAACCGCACGCCGTTCGTGTACTCATAAACAACCGAGTGATGATCGAAGGCATCGCCGTAAATGTCGCCAAACGAGGAAGACCGGCCGCCCAGTCCATGCGCCCGCACCGGCGCCTGCCCGCCCAGCGCCCAGGTCGACTTGTCGAGATTATGAACCAACGACTGCGTCACGTCGTCGCCCGAAAGCCAGGAAAAATGATACCAATTGCGAAACTGATATTGAATTTCGGTCAGGCCCGCCTCCCGCGGATTGAGCCGGTACGGCCCGCGCAAATAATTTTCCTCAATCGCCACGATGTCACCGATAGCTCCATCATGGACGCGTTTCATCGTCTCCCGCACTGCGGTGTGATAGCGGTTCATTAAACCGGAGACGACGCAGAGCTTTTTTTCTTTCGCGGCTTCGCAAGCCGCCATGACTTGGCGAACGCCGGGCGGATCGATTGCGTGCGGTTTCTCCACGAAAACATGCTTCCCCGCGGCAATCGCCGCCGAGAGGTATTTTGGATGAAACTTGGAAGCGCACGCGATCAGCACGACGTCCGAGTTTTCGATGACGTGCTGGTAGCCGTCAAACCCGACGAAACAGCGATCCGCCTTCACCGCGAACTGGGCCGGTTTCTGTTCCTGCACAAGTTTGAATTTTTCCTGCAGACGATCCGAAAACAAATCGGCCATGGCGACCAAACGGGCGCCAGGATCGGCATTGAGCGCGTTGACGGCCGCGCCGCCGCCGCGATCGCCGCATCCGATCAAGCCGACTCGAATGACATCGTTTGCTCCCGCATACGCGCGTTGTCGGAGCGCGATGGGAAGAAGTGAAGTGGCGGAAACTGCCGCCACGGAATTTTTTAGGAATTGCCTCCGGGAAGAGGGCGGTGGAGAGGGTCGGGTCAGCCTGTTCATAAACAGGCCTGGAGTCTCACGCCGTTAGCGCGCGATGATGTTGATGAAGGTCAACGGCGGGAGAGCGGAAGATGAAACGAACCCTTTTTTCGCAATGACCACCGCCTGCGGAAGGGTGTTTGCAGAGAGAAGAAAACTCCTGGCAGCATCGCGGCGAAACAATGCTGGCGTTCAGTGTCGGCCGCGTAGCGCGCGCGGCTGACGGCGCGCGTCGTTTAGCGACTCAAGGAAGCTTGAGTCGGCGCGGAAACCGGCTGCGGTGTGCCAATCAGCGAGTGCTGGATCTGATGGTAGATCTGGTCCTTCAACCACGCGCGGCGCTTTTTTAGTTCTTCAATTTCTTGATCAGTCGCGAATTCGATCTCTTCCTCGATGCGGTAGATCGACTCATCCAACGTATGGTACTCTTCAAACCATTTCCGAAAGCGTTCGTCCGAGGCTTTCAGTGTTTTGATGGTTTCTCGATGCTCCGGGAACTCTCTGGTGATCGGATGATGGAGGTCCATGGTTGTTGACGTTGACTGTTAGTTCGATTGGATATTATCGGCGGTTTGGCCCTAGTAAAGCCGAAGTTTTTCACCGGCGCATTAACCTCCGGCGCCCTGTTAAAATCGTCAAGCGGCCCGGTGGTTATTTGGGCCCAGCCACGAGGCTCACACTCGCGGAAGCGCCGATTCGGGTCGCTCCCGCCTCGATCATTCGGATGGCCGTCTCCCAATCACGAATCCCGCCCGCGGCTTTAACTCCGAGCTGGCCGCCGACCGTCTCGCGCAAAAGCCGCACGTCCTCGACCGTCGCCTTCCCCGCGCCAAACCCGGTGCACGTCTTCACGAAGCGCGCGCCCGAATCGATGGCAAGTTTGCACGCCAATATCTTTTCCTCCGTGGTTAACAGCGGCGCTTCGAGAATCACTTTCACCGGACGTTCGTCCGATGCTTCCACCACGTCGCGCAACTCGCGCAGCACCGCCGAAGGATTTCCATCCTTCAACCAGCCAATGTTCATGACCAGATCGATTTCCTGCGCCCCATTATCAACCGCAACCTCCGTTTCATATCGCTTGGCGTCCATCTCCATCGCCCCGAGCGGAAATCCAACAACCGCGACGACCTGAACGGGACTTTCCTCCAACCAATGCCGGGCGTCCACGATGCGCGAGCCATTCACGCAAACCCCATGAAAACCGTGCTGCCGCGCTTCCTCGCAAAGGCGCTCGATGTCGCTCCGCGTCGCATCCGCCCGCAAGCAGGTGTGCTCGATTTTGGATGCGAGTTCTTTCGGAGACATATTGAGGAAATCAGGATTCATAACTGGCTTAGCTCATTTTCGACCCTTTCGAGGCGCTTCGATTTCGCCCGCGCCAGAACAATCATGCGCCTGGCAGCGGCCGTTTCCCTGGCAAGCGCGTCAGTCGAACGAACGCTTCAGCGGCTGAAACTCCCGCTTCCCGTCCTCGAAAAATCGCGACAGGCTCGTGGTGCTGGCGCCAAATCGCTTCGCCGTTTTGACTCTCGTGCGCGAGCAACGCAGCTTTCTTTTTTTCTAAAACCGTCGAAACATCAACGTAAGTGTTCGGGCTGAACCCTTGCGTCTGGCTCCCGGTGTCGACTTCAAAAAAATAAATCTCCGGACGCGGCGCGATTTGTAGCGTCGACTGCAAAACCAGCAAACTGGCAATCTGATGATCCAAATGGGTGTCGATCGGCCAGTGCGTGAAAATCAAATCCGGTTTCTCCGCGCCCAGCAATTCCCGCATCTGCTGGACGCGGCCGCGATTGAGTTCAGTGGCGCCGTCGATTTGTCCGGCAAAGACAGCTTTCGCGCCGATGATTCGGCACGCTTCTTCGCACTCGCGGGTCCGAATGGCCGCGGCTTCGTCGAGCGATTTGCCGTTGATCCCCCGTTCGCCACGCGTCAGATAAATGATCGTCACGGCATGGCCCGCGGCCGCGTAGCGCGCGAGCGTCCCAGCTGAGGAAGATTCGGGATCATCCGGGTGGCCGCCGACGCAAACGATCTTCAGCCGCTTGCCTGAGCTTTGCGGCAGCTCATCTGCGGCGCGAATGTCGAGCAAAGCAGGCGTCGCGACAGCTGCGCCCGCAAGCGTTGTCAAAAAAGTTCGGCGGGAAAAATCTCCAGAATTCATAAGGGGCGCATGATGGCGCAGCTGCGCTGGGTTGGAAAGAGGTAAGCTTCAGCGAAGAGCCAGCGGGTTTTCTTTAGACCGGATCAAATCGTGGTGTGGCCGTTGCGCCGAAAGAGGAAGTTCCCCGATGACGAATCAGGCGCCTGAGCCGCTCACACCAGGAAGCGCACCCACACGAAATGTGCGATGACGTTCGCGTAGCCGCCGAGGTAACGAGGCGGATGGAGCATTGGAGCTTGTGAATGCGCCTTGTCCGCCTCATTACTTTGGCGGCTACGTCACGGTTTCCGGAGGCGGAAAAAGGCGGCTGAATTCGTCCTCGAAATCGACGCGGTTTTGACCCCGTTGATTGTTGTGACGGTCGCTGAAGAAGTCTGCCACGGCCCTTTCACAACGTTCGTGGTGGTTTCCAAATTGAACCCGGGCAAGGTTGATGTCCACGTCAGGATGATCGAATTGGTTTGGCGCTGGGTCTGGAGAGTTGGGCGCGGAAAAATTCCATTCAATTCGAACGCGCCGATGTCGCACAACCCAGCGCGGCCGGCGTGTCGCTGATCTTCCGGAGGACACCCTCCTTCAATTGTGATCGCATTGACCGCGGGACTGTTGGTGGCAAGGGCCATGGTCAGCGTTGGTCCGCCATTGTCAGCGAGTGAAAGCAGCTTCGGGTTTACGTTGTTAACGCTTCCGCTGCCAGCCACCTTGAGGCTTGCGTCGGAATTTAAATTAAATCCCCCATCCGTGATTGCTCCGCCGGCGTTATCGCCGTTAACGCTGCTGCTCAAAATCGAGTTCTGCAGAAGGAAACTGCCGCCGTCATTATAAACAGCTGCTCCGGCCGTTTGGCCGTCAACGCCGCTATCCCCATCTTGGCCAGTGAGCCCACCACCAACCCCAGCGGCGCCACCCGCGCCACCTCGAGCGCTGTGACGCGATAAAGTGGCGTTCACCACCACAATCCGGCCTTGGCCGGTGTTGAAAATCCCGCCACCGAGCGCCTTGCCACCGTCGCCACCGTCACCTCCAGTCCCTCCGAATAAGGCAGCGCCAGCGGCGCCTCCTGCGCCACCGGTCCCGCCAATGACGAAATTTCCGAAGAACGTGCTGTTGGTGACGCTCACAATTCCGGCATTACACAACGCTGCTCCGAGGGCCGCGCCTCCGGTTTGGCCGTTCTGCCCGCTTTGTTCGTTCCCTTGGTTCCGCCCTGCGGCCCCATTTCCGCCAGTGCCAATATTCCCGGAGAACGTGCAGCCCATGATCGCGAGAGTCCCGCCGTTGTTAAAAATCGCCCCGCCGGCCCCCATCCCGCTTTTGCCTGGTCGCCCGTCGAATCCAAGCGCTCCAGACCCGGCGCCCCCAGCTCCGCCCGATTGAGCGGCCGCCGAGTTGGTCGAAAATGTTGAATCAAAAAGCTGCGCTGTTCCTGCGGCGTCGTTGTAAATCGCCGCGCCAGATCCTGGCCCTGCTTTCCCACCATCGCCGCCAAACCCCCCAAACTGTCCGGCGCCGCCATCCCCGCCCTTGCCGCCTTTCACCGCGTTCCCGCCAAATGTGCAGTTCGTAATCGTCAGCGTTCCAGAATTAAAAATGGCCGCTCCAAGACCGCCGCCGCCATTGCCGCCATCACCGCCGGTGGGATTCACGAGCAGATCACTTGCGCCAATCAAGCCCGGGCTGCCATCGCCTCCGGTCACCGAGTGGCCAGTGAAGATGCAATCGTCCGCGACGACAAAGCCAGCTTCGTTGAAAATCCCGGCGCCCGAAGCGAGCCCGCCGTCATCGCCGTTAGTTCCGGACGCTCCCACGACTGCTCCGTTGATGATGCGGAGATGCCGCAGCGCCAAGTGAACGCCTGGCTTGACCTGAAAAACCCGGATCTGGCCGCCGCCTGAAATGGTGACTGTGTTCGTTCCGCCATCAATCATCGTGTCGGCGGAGATCACGAGCGTATTGGTGAAGCCGAGGTTCGCGTCACAGCGGAACTGGACCAACCCGCCTCCTTTGAGAGCCGCGAGAAATTCCAATTCATTGCACGGGGAGACATCTCCGGCTGGCCAAACTCGCGAGACAAGCGCCAGCGACGAAACAACGGCAGCTATAAGAAAACGAGCCCGGATCGGGTCGGTCGGACGAGCCATGAGGTGTTGACGGGTTATGGCCGGCCTGGCAATGGCGGCAATGGTCTGACGGTCTGGCCCGGGTGTTGATCGCCCGGCAAACCGGGCGTCGGCGGAAATGGTATGGCTGGATTGGCAGCTTTTTGAGCTTCCAACATGAGCACCTGTTCTTCCGGCGTCAGCACCGGCGCGCCACCGGGGGCTGCTTGTGGGGCGGGATTCACGCCGTAACGCGCGGCCATGCCCGGATCCATTTGGTAACCGCCGCGAATGTTCCGCGTCGGGATCCCTCGTGAGCCAACGTACCCAGCGGCATTCTGTGCGGCCGCCGTGGTCGTGATTGCTCCGGGAGCGACGCCGTTCTGGCCGGCAGCCATCGGGACAGGTTGCGGCACGCGCATTCCATTCACGCCGACCTGCGGAGGTGGAATGGCGCCCCCTGGAGGAATCGGGCCGGGCGCGGCGGGCGCGCCACCGGAAGTCGCTGTTGCCGGAGGGGCATCTTTCGCCAGCGTCAGGAGCATTTCGACGCCGTCATTCCGAATCTTGACGGTCCGCTCTCTCTCGTTAATCGCGAGAACTTCCAGTCCGTCCTTGGTTTGTTGCTCTGACAAACTGTAATAGTCGATCTTCCCCTTTTCGCCTTTGAGCATGAAGTACGCTTTGATCGGCCGCCGGAGCGCAGTAATGCCGGTGAAAAAAACTTTCCCTTTTTCTTTCGGAACGACCGGCTTGACCGGTTCGGGCGGCGGAGGGGGCGGCTTTAAATTAAACGGATTTCGTTCGAGGATGATTTGGTAGGGATTGTCATTGTTGTCGGTCCCTGGGGTGGCAGCGTTTATGGGAAAACCCAAGCTGCCCGCCAACGAAACGGCGACCAAACAATATTTCAATTCAAGCCGGGTCATAGCGGTGGTGCAGTATAGTCCAGTTCATTTCGAAACACCACCAACGGCGTTTAGTTGCGACGGTGGGACGGTGCGACGGTGGGACGGTGGGACGGTGGGACGGTGCGACGGTGGGACGGTGCGACGGGTGGGACGACTGACAATCGACAACTGACAACTGACAACTGACAACCGACTACTGACAACTGACTACCGACTACTGACAACTGATTCTTCGTTTCGCTTCTTCGATCTGTTCGGGCGTCATTTCAGCGGCGATGCTGTCGCGGTTTTTTCCCGCTTTGCGGTCGCCATTTTCGGCGGCCAGATGAAACCATTTGTACGCTTCCACGCGATCACAAGGAACACCTTCACCTGCCAGATAGCGTGCGCCGAGATTGTTTTGCGCGAGCCCGTGCCCGTTCTCGGCGGCTTTTCGCAGCCAGCGGATCGCCTCGGCCTCATCCTCGGGCGCGCTGTGCCCCAAAGCATGGCGCCAGCCCAGCTCGTATTGCGCCTCGACATCCCCGTTATCAGCCTTGGCTCGCAACGCGCCCAGGAGAGGGTATTCGCTTGAAGGATCCATCCTTTTTTCAGGGAAGGGTGCGCCGACAATATGCTTATCGACTCGTCACCTCTGGCGTGGCGCTGCTGATGCACCAGAGATTTTTGTAAGTGCGAATAAATATTTCGCCATGCGAAACCGCCAGCGATGAGAGGGTCCGTTCGTCCAAGGCATTGACCGCTTCCATTTTGAAGGCGGGGCTGGCTTTGAGCACAAAGGTTTCGCCCGCTTCGTTGATGGCATAAACCAGTTTGTCGCCGGTCAGAACTGCGGACGACCAGGAGGTGAAGCGATTCGACGGGCTGGCCAATCGCTCTTCCCAAACCACTTTGCCAGTCTTCAACTCAATGCATTCAGCAACCCCTGGTTGATCCAGGACGTAAATGTGGCCGTCGGAAATAACACCCGAACCGATGCGTTGTTTGTTTTTGGGCGTGAGCCAAAGGGTATTCTTCTTCGTGAGATCGCCGGCGCCGGACGGTTTAAACGCAACCGCAGCGCCGCCGTACCCGCCCATGGCAACAACGACCCCGTCGGCGAAAAGGGGCGATGTGTAAACCAGCGGGTTCAACCCGGAACAGCTCCACAGCTCCTTGCCCGTGCGCGGATCCAGACCAACGACACGTTTCGGGAAACTGAAAATCAGTTCGGGCCGGTCGTTGATGTCTGTGATGATCGGGGTGCTCCACGAGCCGATCCAGTCGCTTTTGGGTTTTCCTGGGAGATCAATTCCCGAGGCGCCGCCAGGTTCGTTGATTTGCCACACCGTTTCGCCAGTCCGTTTGTTCAGCGCGATGAGGAAGGTCCGTTCGCCCGGCCCAACGTTCAGGATGGCGAGATCGCGATAAATGATCGGGGACGCTCCATTTCCCCAGATATGGATTTGTTCGCCCAAATCGCGATGCCAAACCTCCTTGCCGTCGAAGTCGTAACAATACAAACCGGCTGAGCCAAACGAAGCGAGCACGCGCTCGCCGTCCGTCGCGGGCGAAGCGGAGCAGTACGGATTGATTTCGTGAGTCGGTTCTTTCTTCAGATACGTGACGCCTGCGGACCAAAGTTTTTTGCCCGTCGCGCGGTCGAAACAAAACAGCTCGCGGCGGCCTTCTTTTTCGATCGCTTGGTTGACGAAGATTCTATTTTCCCAAACGGCCGGTGTGGCATTGCCGCGATCTGGCAGCGGGGTTTTCCAGCGAACGTGGTTCGTGCGGTTCCAATGGAGAGGCAGGTTTTTTTCGGGGCTTACGCCGATCCCTTGGGGCCCGCGGAATTGCGGCCAGTTTTCGGCGTGGACGCCGGCTGCGAGTAGCAGGAAAAGAGAAACAGCTTTCCCCCGAGTGAGCACTGCAAAAAGAGATTTTGGCAGATTCATAGCGCACGCGCAGGTTAACAGTCCGAGCCGCTTTGTGAAACTGCGAAAAGGAGCGGGGGCGGCTCGCCCCCGGTGCGCACCGGAAACGCGCACCTGCAAGAGAAGATCCAGTTGTAGTTGCTGAGGTGTAAACGGGGGCGAGCCGCGCCCGTTCCGACTCATTGCGAGCGGTTGTGCAAACGATAATACGCGCTGCTCCAGGGCCATTCTTCAGGGGAACGGACTAGCCCCGCTTTGACAGGATTATGTTCGATGTACCGAACTACTCGCGCAAAATGTGCAGCATCGCGTATGAAACGATCGAAGTAGTCTTCTGCCCAAAACATTCCTGTTTGTCCGAGCAAAGTGTTTGCTTGTTTGGCGGTATAACTTTTCCAGCTGTGTAGAAGCTTCTCCATGGGTGTCTGCCAGATTTCCGCCAGCGCATGCACATGATTCGGCATGACGACCCAGGCGCACAAACGATAGCGCCTGCCGTCGCTGTGTCGGAGGTTTTCTTGAACGAGGTCTGCCACCTTTGGCTTGCGGAGGTGACAAGCGCCCCGGCCGCGGTCCAAATACATCTGGATTTTGCGTTGTCTTTCTAAATCGTCTTCCAAATGTAAAAATGCTTCCCATTCACCGCGGCATTCTCGTGGCAACGAATCCCCTAACCGGTAAGTAATGAATTGTTCAACACCGGGCGCATCGAAGTGAGGAAGGTATTTCGACCCGTGCCATCCTCGGAAGCCTTTCTGAATGTCTTCAGGATCGAGGGGCTCTGTCCACTGCCGTTTTTGTCGGATAAATCTTTTCAAGCCAGAATTCATCGGACCTCCTTGGAAGGGAAGTAGGCCCCAGGCTGGCATTAACGGCAAGCGGTTTGTAGAAGAAGCTGTCACTCCGGAGCGGGGGGCGGCTCGCCCCCGACGCGCACCGGAAGCGCGCACCTGCAAGAGAGGATCGAGTTGTAGTCGTTGAGGTGTAACCGGGGGCGAGCCGCGCCCGCCCCGAAAGGTGGATTGGTGAGGTGTAGACGGGCGCGAGCCGCGCCCGTTCCAGGTCTACTTGGCGACGACTGCTTCCCGCTTCAGTTCGGACTGGATTTCCTCGATCATTTTCATGAGGCGGCGGCCATACTCGACATAGCTTTTGAACATGGCTTCTTCGCTCGCTTGCACTGAGGCATCATGGAAGACAACGGCCAGGTGCGGCTCGATAGAAATTCCGGCGTCGTACCCGCCGGCGAGCGCATCTTTCAGAATTTTTTTGACGCAAGCGTCGCCTTCGCCCGGCAGCGTGTAGTCGGCGTCGTTCTTGGCTGGATTCCAGCGCGCATCCTTCACATGGATGTGGGCAACATGCTCTTTGACGTGAGTCCAGAATTCCCACGGATCCTGGCGCGGGTACGGTTTGGCTTTGCTCCGGTCGGCATTGAAGATTGGGTTGCCGGTGTCAAAAACCCACTTTAAGCCGGGGACCTTGTCGAGCAGTTCGAGCGCATACGGCCAGCCCATGCCCCCGTAATTCATGCAATTCTCGTGCACCGGCTGCAGGCCGGCGTCGAGAAAACGGTTGGTAATGTCCCGGACGCGGCGGAAGCGTTCCTTCGGCATCTGATCGTCCTCTTCCCGAACGGCGTAGCTCATGATCCGGACGAATTTGGCGCCGAGCCGTTGCATGCGAGGAATCGCCCGATGCACTTCCGCGAGATCAAACGGCTGATCGATCTTTTTTGACCAATTGGCAATCGTCGAACCGAAGCAATAAACGTGGACGCCGGCCGCTTGCAGTGTTTCAGCCGCGAGATCGAATGCTTTGTCATCGATGTCATGAAGATTGGCCTTGGCAAAGCCCGGCACCACGACGTTGCGCGCTTCGATGTGTTTCCAGCCGAGTTCGAGCGTTGCGTTGATCTGGGCGTCGAGAGTCGAGCCCGCTTCGTCCGAGATTCCTGTTAAAATCATGTGAGTTGTCGGTTGTCAGTTGTCAGTTGTCGGTTGTCAGTTGTCGGTTGTCGGTTGTCGGTTGCCGGTTGCCGGTTGCCGGTTGCCGGTTGCCGGTTGCCGGTTGTCCGTTGTCAGTGGTCGCTGTACCGTCTGCCGTCCCACCGTCGCACCGTCGCACCGTCTTTATCGGTTAAATGATTTCGCGAAATCCTCATCGCTGACCGCGACCACCTTCTTCTCAAATTTCGAGTTGGCGATGAGATCGTTCAGCTTCTTCTCGTAAGCCGCGCTGTCGAGCGGCAGTTCGATTGTGTCGTTCACCAGGGAAGAATACAGAATCGCGTTGGCCAATTCGACGGAGCGCAATCCTTCCTCGCCGGGAGCGACGAGCGGTTTTCCATCGAGGATGGCCTCGACGAAATTCTGCATGAGAGTGGCGTGCGGCGCGGGCGCATTTTCGATCGGGATTTCGACGTGCCAGACTTCCGGCTTGGCGAAGCCGATCTTGGACGTGCGGCTGAATTCGGTCATCGATTCTTCGTTCCGGGTGAAGAGCAGTTTATTGTTTTCCAGAACCAATCTGCCGCGGGCGCCGGCGATTTCAAAACGATTTGTGCCGGGAGCTTCGCCGGTTGATGAAATAAAGACCCCGGTGGCGCCGTTCGCAAATTCGAAATAAGCGGTGACATTGTCTTCGACTTCGATGTTGTGGTATCGGCCTAATTGGCAAAAGCCGCGGAGAGAACGCGGCATGCCGCAGAGCCATTGCAACGTGTCGAGCTGGTGAAGGCATTGGTTCAGCAGAACGCCGCCGCCTTCGCCCTTCCAAGTCGCGCGCCAGCCGCCGCTGCGGTAGTACGCCTCCGTCCGAAACCAATCGGTGATGATCCAGCTGATCCGCACGATCTCGCCGAGCTCGCCTTTTTCGATCAGCCGCCGGATTTTGGCGTAACGCGGTTCGGTCCGGAGCTGGAACATGGCCGCGAAAACTTGTTGGGGGCGCTGGTGGTGTGCGGCGATCAATCGTTCCGCATCGGCTTTGTGGGCCGAAATCGGTTTCTCGATCATCACGTGCAATCCGCGTTCGAGCGCCGTGATTCCGAGCGTCGTGTGTTGGTAATGCGGCGTCGCAATCAGGACCGCATCGACTTCGCCCGATTGAATGAGTTTCTCGCCGTCGTCGAAAATTTGGAGGGGTTTGTATTTTTGGAGTTTGTCAGGCGAGGTGCTGCAAACGGCCTTGAGTTCGCAGCGGGGGATCTGGCCTTTCTGAAGGTAATCCGCATGGAACTTCCCCATGTTGCCCATGCCGATAATGCCGACGCGCACCGTCTTCATGTGATGAGGGACTATCGCTGTCCTGGAAAACGAGTGGCAAGTGGAAAAAGAAACGCGGCCAGCTCGACAATGGCGAAACTGGCCGCGAATAACTCCCCACAAATTTCTAGAGCGTGGACACCCAGCGGGCGGCTCAACTGCGGTTTCACGCCACACACCGTGTGGGACGCGTGCGCGGTTATAAATCCGGGAATTCGAGCGGACGGACGGGTCGCGGCGACCGCTGCGTGGGGTTTGCCAAGCGAGGCGCGCTTACTTGCCGTCGCCTTTTTCGATGCCGAGCAGTTCAACCTCGAAAACCAAGGTCGAGTTCGGTCCGATTCCGCCGCCGGGCGATTTGTCGCCATACGCCAGCTCGGATGGAATGTAGAGCTTCCATTTCGATCCCACTGGCATCAGCTGCAGCGCTTCGGTCCAGCCTTTGATAACCCCGGTCACAGGAAACACGGCGGGTTCGCCGCGCTTTAACGAGCTGTCAAATTCAGTCCCGTCAATGAGCGTGCCGCGATAATGGACTTTGACGGTGTCTTCGGCTTTCGGCTTTGCGCCGGCGCCCTTCTTCAAAATTTCGTATTGCAGTCCTTTGGGGAGGGTGACGACTTCCTTGCGTTTTTTATTTTCCGTGAGGAATTTTTCGCCGGCCGCTTTGTTCTTTTCGCCGGCGGCGCTCTGTTGGGCCATCATCTCTTTCTGCGCCGTCATCATGGTTTCTTGCATTTGCTCATCGGTGAGGCGGAGCTTGGCATCCGAGAAGACGTCATGGATCGCCTGCGCCACGATGTTCGGGCTTATTTTGAGGCCTTCCTTCTTGAGGCTGTTCCCGATATTGACGCCAATGCTGTAACTGAGCTTGTCGTTTTGGGTTTTCAATTCAGTTTTTTCCTGGGCATGAGCCAGGGTGACGGAGAGTGCGAGCAGTGCCGCTGCCGTCCAGGTGAGTGGTTTCATGTTTTCTGGATAAATGTAAAAAGCCTCAAGCTGCGGAAAGCGGCTTAAAGCCCGCAAACACTACTGTAGATTTTCTGGGCGTCAAGCCCGCCAGCGGTTCTAGAAGGGCCGTTCGTCAGCGCGCAATCGCGCTTGCTGCGGGCCACCTCGTGGGATACTTTCCCGCAGGCTTTATGGACAATCAGCTTCCCAACGGATCTCCCGTGCCGCCTGTGATCGTCACGCCGGCGCCGGCGTGGAGCCGCCCAGTGCGGCCGCGCAAGCCTTATGGATGGATGGTTTTGTCGTTGGTTCTGGCGGTGCTTTTATTCTGGTCTCTCTTCGGCCATGTGCCGCGTTTTTTTAATTTTTCGTCTGTCGCCAAGCAGACTGGCCGCCAGACCGGACGGCAGCTTCATGAATTGGTGGTCGAAAACAATGGCTCACAGAATCGGATCGCGATCGTCGATGTGGCAGGGCTCATCACCAGCGAAGCTTGGGATCGAAGCGGCCGAAGCATGGTCGATTTCATCGCAGACCAATTCGAAATGGCTGCGCGCGACGACTCGATCAAAGCAGTGGTATTGAAAGTCGATTCCCCGGGCGGCGAAGTGATGGCGTCAGATGACATCGCCCGTTCGATCTCGGATTTTGAAAAGGAAACGGGAAAACCGGTTGTTGCGAGCATGGGCAGCCTGGCGGCTTCGGGCGGTTATTACGTTTCGGTGCCGTGTGAATGGATCGTGGCGAACGAACTGACCATCACGGGCAGCATCGGTGTGATCATCCAAACGTTCAATTACCGTGGGCTGCTCGACAAGGTCGGCGTGTTCCCGCTCGTGTTCAAGAGCGGCAAGTTCAAAGACATGCTGCGAGGATCGAAAAAGCCGGATGAAATGTTGCCTGAGGCGGAAAAAATGATTCAGGACATGGTGAACGAAACCTACGGCAAGTTCAAAGACGTCGTGCGGGATGGCCGCGGCAAATCGTACAAGAAAAACAAAGGCGAAGGCAAAGCGCTGGCCAAGGATTGGGAGCAATACGCGGACGGCCGGATTTTTACGGGCAAACAAGCGCTCGATTTAGGGTTCGTCGATGAGATTGGCAATTTCAATACGGCGGTGGATCGGGCCAAGAACCTGGCCGGAATCGCCGATGCGAATCTGATCCGGTATCAGGAAGCATTCGATTTTTCGCGGTTGTTTGGGCTGCTCGGAAGTTCTGATTCGTCAACGAAAGTGAAAATTGATCTCGGATTGGACCTGCCCAAACTGAAGGCGGGCCGGCCATATTTTTTGTCCGAGACAGTGATTCACTAAGAATTGCGGATTGGGGATTGCGGATTGCGGATTGCGGATTGGGCGGCTCGGTTTTTCGGCTGTTGTCTGCGGTTTAACTTCCAATCATTTTATGAAAACCATTCTTCTCTCCTTGGCGTTGGTTGGCCTGATGTCCGCGAGCTCTTTCGCAGCCGATTCGTCCGACCAATCGGAAATTCGGAAAGCTCAAAAGGCTCGGATCGATGCGGTCGTGCACGCTGACCGAGCTGAGCTGGAAACCGTCTTGGCGGATGATCTCACCTACGTGCATTCGAGCGGGGCGTTGGACACGAAGAAATCGTATATCGACTCGTTGCTGAGCAAGCGGGTGATTTACGAAGGTATCGAGACGAGTGACTTGAATTTCCGCAAGCACGGCAACACCTGGGTCCTGACGGCGAAAGCGGTGCTCCATATTAAAACGGCGGATCGCCAGACGGCTTTGCCCGTGCGGATCACGGAAGTTTACGTGAAGCACGGCGATCATTGGCAATTGGAAGCGTACCAATCCACGCGGCTGCCGGAGACGAAGTGAGGCGGAAGTCAGACAGCAGCCGCCGAACCGGCAATGTCCTGGCCGATGCTGCCCTTGCCAGTTGCGTTTCTTAAGCGGGCTCAATCCTTTCTCGGAAACAGCGGCGCCGGCGCGCCAATGATCTGGCCAGGGGGCAGACCGCCCCAACGGGCAAGCTCGTAGCGATCCGGTCTTGCTGCCAAATCGAGTTGCCCGAAAATCTTTGTCGCGGTGTCGGGTAGGAACGGCCAAAGGAGAACGGCTAAAACCCGGCAGAGCTCAGCGAGGTTGAACAACACTTGATCCAGCCGTTCAGCTTGGCCGGGATCCTTCGCCAGCTTAAACGGCGCGGTGTGATCGACGTATTGATTTCCCCGAGTGATGAGGGCCCAGATTGCTTGGAGCGCCGCTTGAAGCTCGTACTTCTCGAGATGTGAGCGCACGTTCGCGGCCGTCTGATTTGCTTCCGCCGCGAGTTCATCCGAGCGCGCCGGCACGATGCCATCGCGGTAGCGTTTGAGCATCGACAACGATCGATTGACCAAATTGCCCAGGCCGTTGGCCAACTCAGCTTGATACCGCGCTTTGAATCCGGCGTCGGTCCAATTCCCGTCCGAACCGATATCGAGCTCGCGCACGACGTAAAACCGAAAAGCATCGACGCCCCACTCATCAATCACGGCGACGGCATCGACGACGTTCCCGGTGCTCTTGCTCATTTTCTGTCCGTCTTTTTGCCACCAGCCATGGACGAGAAGGGAGCGGGGGAGGGGGAGATTCATCGCTTTGAGCATGATCGGCCAGAAGACCGCGTGAAATTTTAAGATATCTTTGCCGATGACATGAACGTCCGCTGGCCAGAGCTCGAGAGGCGCGTTGGGGGAGCTGGCGGGTGAATTGGGGAAGGCCGAGAGAATCGCCGGGTCGGCATAGGCCGCGGGAATGCTGATGTAATTCACGAGCGCATCGAACCAAACGTAAGTGACGAAGCTAGGGTCGACGGGAAATGGAATGCCCCAGTTCAGGCGGGCCACCGGCCGGGTGATGCAAAGGTCCTGGAGTTCATCATTCCGCAGCAGCCCGAGCACTTCGTTGCGGCGATGTTGCGGCTGGATGAACTCGGGATGCGCCTCGATATAATCAATCAGCCACTGCTGATGTTCGCGCAGTTTAAAGTAATAGTTTTCCTCGACGAGTTCGACGACCTCGCCGTAAGCCGGATCGAACGTGCCGTCCGGCCGCCGGTCCTTTTCGGTGAGAAACGTCTCTTCCTTCGACGAGTAGTACCCGCGGTATTCGGCTTTGTAAAAATGGCCGTTTTGATTGAGCTGAACGAGAATTTGTTGGACCACTTTTTTGTGGCGCTCCTCCGACGTTCGAACGAATTCATCATTCGAGAGATTTAACTTCGTGACGAAAGCCCGCCAGCTCGCGGCCAATTCATCGCAATATTCCTGCGGGCGCTTGCCTTCTTCCTGGGCCGCTTTCTGGACCTTCTGGCCGTGCTCGTCCAGGCCGGTCAGAAAAAAGACTTCGCGTCCGAGGCTCCGGTTGGCCCGCGCGATGACGTCGGTGATGATTTTTTCGTAGGCATGGCCGAGGTGCGGCTGGCCGTTCACGTAATCGATCGCGGTCGTCAGATAAAACCGTTTACTCATGAGGCGGTAAATGTGACCGAGCGAGGCGGGCTTGGCAACCGAGGGTTGCCAAATCCAGGGGGGGCGCCTGCGTCGAGATTTGGCGAGAGGTTCATGGCCCCGCGGCAATCACCGCGTAATTGCGTTTGCCCTTTCGCAGCAGCAAATATTTTCCGAAGAGCAAACTCTCGCCTGCGATGGTCTGTTGTGGGTTGAGCTGCCGTTCGTTGTTGACGTAAATGCCGCCTCCCTCGATGTCTTTTCGCGCTTGCCCTTTCGAAGCGGACAAGCCGGCGTCAACGAGCAGTTCGACGAGCGGAGCGCCCGCTGCCGTGAATTTTTCCCTCGCGCACGACTTGGTTGGAACTTCTCCGGCGATCTCTTGAAACGTGGCTTCGGAAATCCCTTCCAAACCGCCGCCGAAAAGAATTTGGGTGGCGCGGACGGCTTCAGCGGCGGCCTCTTTCCCGTGGATCAATTCGGTCATCGTTCCGGCCAGAGTTTTGTGGGCGGCCCGCATTTCCGGGCTTTGCTGGTGCTGTTGTTCGAGCGCTCGAATTTCTTCGTGGGAAAGGAAGGTGAAAAATTTCAGGTAACGAATCACATCGCGATCGTCGGTGCGGATCCAAAACTGGTAAAATTTGTAAACGCTCGTCTTGGCGGGATCGAGCCAGACCGCGCCGGCCACGCTTTTTCCGAATTTGCTGCCATCCGCATTGGTGATGAGCGGTTGGGTGAGCCCGAAGACGTGCCGGCCGATTTTCTTGCGAGTTAAATCAATCCCGGCGGTGATGTTGCCCCATTGGTCGCTGCCGCCGATTTGCAGTTCGCAATCGTGCTGCTTGCAGAGTTCGTAAAAATCGAATGCTTGCAGCAGCATGTAGCTGAATTCGGTGTAGCTGATCCCGCTCTCGCGGTCTTCCATCCGCGCGCGGACGCTTTCCTTCGCCATCATCACATTGACCGAAATGTGCTTGCCGATCTCTCGCAAAAAATCGAGGTACGAAACCGGCGCTGTCCAGCTCGCGTTATCGAGCAACTTCGCCGGGTTTGATTTCGCTTCGAAATCGAGCAGCTTCCGCAATTGCTCTTTCACCCGGGCGATATTGAAATTGAGCGTATCGGCGGTCAGCAACTGCCGTTCAGTGGCGCGGCCGCTTGGATCGCCGATCAAGCCGGTGGCGCCGCCGGCGAGCGCAATGGGGTGATGGCCGAACAGTTGAAATCGGCGCAACGCCAGGAGCGGCACGAGATTCCCCACGTGCAGGCTGTCTGCGGTCGGATCGAACCCGGCGTAGAGAGTGGTTGGTTTTTCGGCCAACCGTTTTTCGAGCGCGTCAGCGTCTGTGCAATCGGCGATGAGCCCGCGCCATTTCAATTCGTCCAGGATCGTCATGCGCCCGGGGAATGTACCGCTGGGAATGCGGACAGGCGAGAAGGAAGAGTCAGTGCGTCGGTGCGACGGTAAGACGGTGCGACGGTGGGACGGTAAGACGGTAAGACGGTAAGACGGTAAGACGGTGCATCGGTCGGAAGAACGGACTACTGACTACCGTCGCACTGTCGCACTGTCGCACCGTCCACTGACTACCGCCCGCGGGCCAATTCCGGAAAGACATCATCCGCCGGCGCGCCCGGCGGCGGGTCGGGCGGCTTGGGTTTGAACGGAATGACTTTGCCGTTTTCGTCCAGCACCGGGAACCAACGGATTCGATCCGCTTCGCGGCCGATCGCGGTTTTGCGACAGCGCCGGACGAGCGCTTTGTAGAATCGATCCGCGGCCTTTGGATCGCGCGCTTTGAGCCAAGAACCGGCCGTGCTCAGGACGCGCGCGGTGGCGTCGGAATTATTTGGCATGAGCTGAGCCGCTTCCCACGCTAAATCCGCGGCGCGGTAGCGATAATGAAAGCGCTTTTCCGGATCGATCCCGTGCTGTTTCAGGCGCGCGCGTTCATCTGCGGAAGAGCGGACCAGCGCATAGCGTTCGGTCGCGGCTTCGGGCGGCGGCGTGAAATCGGGCAAGCTGCCCGCGCCAAAAACGGCGTTCGTGGTTGCGCGCATTGCGGCGATCGGCATGCTGTCGAAAGCGGCCTCATAGATCTTCCAATCCGGATCGAGCTCTGCGCCGGTTAATTCGAGCCCAGACTTCCGCAACTGTCGCGCGGCTTGCCAGAGGGCTTCCGCTCGATCAATCGCGGGTTTGGACAGATCGCGGCCGGCTCGCAACGCCTCCGCGAATTGATTCGCCTCGTCGCGCCTACCCTCGGGAAAATATTCCTGAGCTTTCGCCCATTGGTCTTTCCGCGCAAGCCGCCGGGCCAAAAGGTAACGGAGGTACGGACCGATTTCCTCGGTCGTGATTGGCCGAAAACCGGCGTAGCTGAGGTCGTTGGTGGAGGTATGGTCGGGCACGCCTGGCCAGCTGCGCGCGATGTATTGGCTCAGTTCCTCCGGAGTCAAGACGCGCTCGGCGATGTAAGCGGCATCCAGCCGTGCGCCAGCCCGAAGGAGAAGGTCGAGCGCTTCGATATATTCGCGGCGGGTCAGTTTGAGTGTGCCCAGTTCGCCTTTGACCTGGTCAAGCCATGGTGGAACTGGGGGCGGATTCGTCCGCGCGAGCGCCGGTTCGTTGGTTTGAGCCAGCGTCGTGCTGTCGGGGAAAGCGCGGCAAGCGGTGCTGAGAAAGGTGACGGCGGCAGCGGTGTTCCCGTCGTGCAACGCCAACTTCGCGCGCACCCAGCAGGCCAGAGGCGCGTTCGTGTCTGCGCGGGCGGCCCAACGCTGCGCACCCTCGAAATCGCCAAGCTGATACGCCTGCAACGCCAGACGGTCGGCCCATTCCAAACGTTCGGCGCCCGCAGCTTCCAAGGCTTGCAACCACTTGCCCGACCAGACCCGGTTGGGATTTTCAACTCCTGGATAAAAACTCCGCGAAATAAAAAAGGCAGTTAACAATTGGCGCCCTTCCGAATCTTGGGCGAGCTCAGGAAAGGATGTTTCGTGATGGGCGCAAGCCAAACGGGCCACCATCAGCAGCGAACTTGCAGCACTGGGATCTCCGGCGGCGGCCTGGTCGAAGTAAAGGTGAATCGCGCGGGTCCATTTTTGTTGATTCAATTCGGCCCGGGCTTGCCAGCCCAAACTCGCCGCGGCCAAGCCAACTGTGTCGGCAAATCCGTTCGTGGCAAGTTGGCGGACTTGTTCGAAGCAACCGATGGCGCGAGGCGGATTCTGGTCGACAAAAAGTTTCCCCAACATGAAGGCGGCCCAGGTGGAACGAAAATGCCGCTGCGCGGCCGGTTTTTGCAGGAGATCCGACCAGATCTGCGCGGCGGCGTTTGTCTCGCCCGCGTGGAACGCCGCGGCTCCGCGGAAATAATCGGCAAATTCAGCGGGCATACCGGCGGGGAATCGGAGCTCGCGCGGCGGCGGTTTTTCTTCACCGGCATTTGGATCGTCTGGAACCGGCGAGTTCGGTTGAAGGAGTCGGAGCGATTCGTACGCCGCGGCGAGGTTCGCGCGCTCGATTGGAGTCAAGGTCGAGTGAGCGATCGCCTCTTTGAGGTCGGCGATTTCTGCGGCGAGCGTTTGTTTGCGATAATCGCCTTCGAGTGGGAGCGCTCCTTTGAAAGCCAGAGCGTCTCTGCCGGGCACGTGGCGGATTTCCTGATCGAACATTAGCGTCGGCGGTTTCAACAGCCCGGCATCTCCGCCAAGGAGAAAGCTATTTGGAAAATCGGGGCCGCAGGCTAGGGCAGGTGAGAAGCCGGGCGAGAGCAGAGCCAATTGGCAGCAGACGTTCAGAGCGGTTTTTAAGAAATTTTTAAAACGCGCTCGCAGGAAGAATCTCACAGCGCACCTCCACGGGTGGGGTCAAACGAAGCCAGCCGATCGTCAGCGACATTTGCGGCTTCAGATGCAAGCTTCGACCGCGGAGCTTAGCCGTGTCCGGACCGGTGTCAACGAATTCAAAGCCGGCCAAGCCGTCAGCCGCGGTGAGGCGCGCCTTCGGCCAGCGAATCGCCACGGCGAGTTCGGAAATTTCAGTTTCCCCAGTGTTGCTCAAAGTAAATTCGATTAAACCAGGTTGAGGTGACCGGGCTTCGATTTTTGCGGAGGTTGCCGGGACGCGGCCGCCCATGACAGCGGACAACGTTGCCCACGGCCAATTCAAGCGATCCGTTGGAATCGGCAGCCGAAACCAAATGACTCCGGTGAGATTGGCCGGTTGATTTTCCGCCCATCCACGAATCAACGAAGCCATCGCACTTGGTTCAGCGTGGATCTCCTTTAACAGGATGTCAGCGGGCCAATCGCGATCTGGACCCTCGGCGGAAAGGGCGAGGAACTTTCCTGACCTGGCGAACGCGGCCACATAGCCGTAGGTGGGAAGCGCGACTCGGAACGGCTTTTTGAAGCGAGCGGCCTTTTCGACGCTGCGCCGGGCCTGGGCGGGATCGCAAAGTGTGAACGGAGAAGTGAAATCGCGTGGCCGCTGCCAGGAATGCACTTGGAGGACATACCCGTCGGTTTGCCGGATCAAATTGGAAAAGCCTGGGGAGTCGAGCCAGTTCGGCAAGGTCGTGATGGTCAGCGGCGTCGGAGCGATGGCAGGCCGCAATTCTTCAAGCCATTTCGCATAGGCGCCCAGCTTCGAGGCGGGGGAATCGAAGTCGATTTGCAATTCCGCCGGATGGAATTGATTCGAGGCGGCCTCGCGGATCACAAGCTTTGCCAAGCGCACGAGGTTCGAGATTGGCTCCCGCGCTTCGGTGGAATCGATGGGAAATGTTGCCACCCGCAACGCTAAACCGACCGGGCGACCCGTTTGTCGCAGCAACGCATAATCGAGCGGGATTTGAAGAACGCTGGGCCGCCGGCCGGTCCAGGCAACTTCAGTTTTCAAGACAACTAACGCGGAGAAATTTGTGGCGTGCTGGCGGATGGCCATTTGGACAGGCGCGCCCCAATCGCGTTGCCAGACGTAAGCATCCTGGGCGAAGGGAAGGGCCGCAGGGAGGCGCGCGGTGCAAGCCATGGCGAGCAGGCACAGCAGAAGGATCTGATATGCTCGGGAGACGCGCACAGGATTGAGGGTGAAGGCGAGGCGCAGAAGGCTCATTCACTATTTCCAATGCTTTGTCCGCCTCCTCACCTTGGCGGCTACACGTCCGCTCAGCGGGTACGCATCCGTTCGGCGGCTACGGGTTGAGCGGGAAAGTGGCAAGGCTGCTATAAACCGCGCCTTTCGGATGAAGAACGCTTCTCATGAGGTCGAATTCATTCACTTTCCAGGACGATGATTTGGCTGCGGAGATTTTCTGAAGGAGAGGCGCGATCTTTTCTGTGCCTCGGGTTCCCGGGCGAATGCGGCCGATGGTGAGGTGCGGATGGAACGCCCGTGTTTCGACATGTTTTGAGAAGCTCTGGGCATGCGTTGAAACTCGGTTTTGCAGTTGTTCTAGCAGGTCTGTCTGGCCGGTGATTCCGACCCAGATGACGTTGGGCCGTTTTGCGGTTGGGAAGCAGCCGAGTTTTTCCAAGGCGAGTTCAAAACCGGGTCCTGTTTCGTCGCGCAGGGCACTGATGAGCGGCTCAATCTGGCTCGCTCCAACATAACCCAGGAACGAAAGGGTGATGTGCAACTGTTCCCGAGTGATCCAGCGGACCAGATCACTGGGGAGTTCAGCTTGGAGTTTTTCCTGCAATCGGCTCAGAAAATCGAGCTGTTCCGGACCGAGCAGGATGGCCAGGAAAGTCCGAACTGATTCAGGTTTCGCGCTGGCAGGCGCGTTCATGGTTTAAGCAGGTTCCTGTTGAGTGAGGCAATGAACGGCGCCCAAACCCCAAATCAGCTCCGAGGAATCGATCGGCAAAACCCGGCGATTGGGAAATTCCTTTTGCAGAACCGAAACCGCCTGCGTGTCCGTCGGGCGGCGGAAGGTGGGGACGAGCACGATTTCGTTCGCGATATAAAAGTTGGCGTAACTGGCGGGCAGGCGCTGGCCTTGGAATTCGACCAAGCTTGGCATGGGCAGTTTCACGACGCGCAACAGGTGATCATCTTGATCGCGGAACGACCGCAAGCGCTGGAGATTGTCTTGGAGCAACTGGTAGTTTGCGTCGTCGGGATTGTCTTCGACGACCGTCACGACGGTGGTTGCATTGATGAATCGGGTGAGGTCGTCGATGTGTCCATCAGTGTCATCGCCCACGATCCCTTCGCCGAGCCAAAGGATTTTGGTTACGCCGAGGTAATCGCGCAGGCACTGGGCGATATCCTTTTGTGAGAGGTCTGGATTGCGATTCGAGTTGAGCAGGCACGATTCCGTCGTGATCAACGTGCCTCGGCCATTTACGTCGATTGAGCCGCCCTCGAGAATCATGGTCGGCGAGAACAACGGCAAATCGCGGAACTTGGCCACGTGCTGCGGGATTGCGTCATCCAAATCGTAGGGCGGGTATTTGCCGCCCCAAGCGTTGTAGCCAAAATCCGCGACAGCGCGCTCGTGAACGCCGCCTTGGTTTCGGACGAGAAAAATCGGGCCGTGATCGCGGCACCACGGTTCATAAGCGGGGAATTTGTGGAAATGGACTCGATCGAGCGGCACCCGATGATCGAGCAAAGTTCGCCGGGCTTGTTCCTCGATTTCATCGTCGAACACATTGATTTCGACATCTTCGAACGAGGCGAGCTGGCGGATGATCTCGGCGTAAACGGGCGGCACGACTTCGAAGCGTTCGGGAAAGCTGATTCCTTGAGGCCGAGGCCATGTCAGCCAAGTGGCCCGATGGGCCTCCCACTCCGCGGGCATGCGGTACGCAAGTTGGGCGGGAGTCAAATTGTTCATGAAAAGAGATTGATCACGGCAGCCGGGCGCCGTAGGCCGCCTCAAATAACCTGTACCACTCCTCGCGCGAGAGCGAAAGCTTGACTGCCTGGGTTAACTCACGGATTCGGCCCGGATCGGTGGACCCGACGATGGGAATGATTTGGGCCGGGTGCTTGAGCAGCCAGGCGATGGCGATCACGCCGCGGCTGACATTGTAATGGCGCGCGGCGAGATCGAGCATCTCGCGAATGCGCAAGCGGTGGGCGTGGTCCGGTTCGCGAAGGGTGATCGGGTCATTCGTGCTGAGGCGTCCTCCGGCCAGCGGGCTCCAAGCCAGCGGAGTCATCTGTTCCATTTGGCATTGGTCCAGGGTGCCATCATTAAAACGGGAAAGCTCCATCAAGCTAATCTCGACTTGATTGACTTCGAGGCGCATGGGGCAAAATTTCTGCAACAGCCTCACTTGAGCTGGGCGAAAATTGCTCACCCCGAATTCGCGCACTTTCCCGGTTTTGCGGAGCCGTGAAAATGCTTCGGCCACTTCTTCAGCCCGCATGAGAAGATCGGGCCGATGCAGTTGGTAAAGGTCAATCGTATCGACGTCCAGACGCCGGAGGGATTGTTCGCACGAAAGGATGATGTGCCCGGCCGAAAAGTCGTAGCGGTACGGAGCGTCGGGACTCGGATCGCCTTTTTGGCGAATGCCGCACTTGGAGCTAATCACTACCCGGTCCCGCATTCCGCCGACTTCCTTGAGCACCTGGCCGAAAATCTTTTCCGCTTCGCCGGCGCAGTACACATCCGCGTGGTCGAAGAATGTATAACCCGATTCGTAAGCGGCGATGACGGCCTTTCGGCCGGAAGCCTGGCGTTCGGGAGTGATCTCGCAAGATTCCCAACCCCCAATTCTCCAGCAGCCATACGCAAGGCGGCTCACTTGAAGTGGGCTTTGGCCGAGCGCGATGCTTTCCATAGTTCAGCGGAGAAGGTAAAGCTGGCAGCCAATTCGAGCCAAGCGAAATCCCTCGGCCGCAGAAAATTATTCGAGCGAGGGCTCCGAAATGCGGGAAAGGAAACGGGAGGAGTTGCTTACCGTCTGAACAGAACCTAAGCGGCGAAGCTGCGTTCGTCGTCGTCCTCGGAATCATCCGGAGAGCTTTGGGGCGGAGTTTTGGAAGCAGCCGTCGGCCGAGTCGCTTCTTTCCAAAGATCCGTAATCATCCAGAGAAACGCCTGCTGGGTGAAAGCGAGATCGGAATTGCGCGGGATGATGGTCATCGGAGAAATGCCCGATGCGTCATTGACTTCGGCGTAGAAAACAGCAAACCGGAGACGTTCCGAAAGCACCAGGCGCTCTTGGTCCGAGAGCGACGGCCAGGTTTGATGCTCCGAGAACTGCGCGGCGAGATAACGAATGCGGCCGTGGGATTCGGTCGTTTCTGTTTCCTGTTTCCCATGCGCGGGAACGAGCTTTTCTTGAAATCGTTGGCGCGGAGCGTTGCTCAATTTTTCGAGAGCAGCGATTAAAGTTGTTTTCAGCGCATCCCAAGTCATGCCGCATTGAGCAACGGAAATGCCAGCGGCCGAAAACCCCTGTTTTCATGGGATTACGCGTGGTCTTGTCTCTTAGTTTGGCTTGACTGTCTCACAAATCGACTCTTGCGCCCGGCGTTTACTCCCAAAACCAGTTCAAAATGCCATGGTTTCCGCTGAATCTCATTTCTCCGATCGCTGCGGAAATGAATTGCTTTGCTTCGATGACAGCTTTTGCAAGCGTTTTGCCTCTGGCCAGCCCCGCCGCGATAGCTGCGGAATAGGTGCAGCCAGTCCCGTGTGTTCGCGCGTTTTGGACCCGCTTCACGCTCAGCAGCAGCTCGATCTTGCCGTCATAGAAAATATCCGCCGCTTCCCTGGCGGACCGGAGGTGTCCGCCCTTCACGAGAACAGCGCAGCCGAATTTGTTGAACAGCGATCGAGCCGCGGCTCGCATTTCCTCGAGGTTTTTGGGCTCGGGGCCTTCCAAAAGAATGCTCGCCTCGGCAAGGTTCGGCGTGATCAAAGCCGCCCGCGAAAGCAACTCACGCCGGAGCAGGGGAAGCGCTTTCCTTTCCAGCAGCGGCGCTCCGCTTCCAGCGCGCAGGACGGGATCGACAACCAGAGGAATCGACGGGTGCTCCGCCAAAATCCTGCAAACGGCCCGAACATTGCCCGAACTGAACAGCATTCCCGTTTTCACCGCCCGCACGGGAAATTCTTCGAAGACCGCATCGATTTGCGCGCTGACCAACTGGCTAGGCAGCGGAAAGATCGCGGCGACCCGCCTCGGGTTTTGTGCCGTGACGCATGTGATCGCGCTCGCGCCATGAACGTCGCACGCGGCGAAAGTGTGAAGATCAGCCTGAATGCCCGCGCCGCCGCCGCTGTCAGATCCTGCGATCGTCAGGGCGGTGGCTCGCTGGTGGGGGCGGGACATGACGAAAGCGTAACGGGCGGGCGATTCAAACACAATGCGTGCGGTTGCGTCTCTCGGCCGGAACGCAGCGTTCACGCTGCAGCCGAGGCGTTGCACCAATGCCGTGGTGTGGCGCTGACTCTGCAGCCTAAAGGCCGCGTTCCGATCGCGTGCAGTTGCGTCTCTCGGCCGGAACGCAGCGTTCACGCTGCAGCCGAGGCGTTGCACCAATGCCGTGTTGTGGCGCCGACTCTGCAGCCTAAAGGCCGCGTTCCGATCGCGTGCGGGTGCGTCTCTTGGCCGGAACGCAGCGTTCACGCTGCAGGCGAGGCGTTGCACCAATGCCGTGTTGTGGCGCTGATTCTGCAGCCTAAAGGCCGCGTTCCGATCGCGTGCGGTTGCGTCTCTCGGCCGGAACGCAGCGTTTACGCTGCAGGCGAGGCGTTGCAGCAATGCCGTGTTGTGGCGCCGACTCTGCAGCCTAAAGGCCGCGTTCCGATCGCGTGCGGGCGCTGATTCTGCAGCCTAAAGGCCGGGTTCCGATCGCGGCTCAGCGCCGGACTTGCGACATCGCGCGCAGCGGCGCATTGTGTTCGGCACGAAAATGGACAAAGACACCGTCATTCAAATCGTGGCCGAGATTGGCGTGCTGCTCGAATTGAAAGGGGAGAATCCGTTCAAATCGCGGGCCTACACTAACGCGGCGCGAACCTTGGAATCTGTGAGCGAATCGATCGAGCGTTTGGTCGCGGAAAATCGGCTCGGTGAAATCAAAGGGATTGGCGAGGCGCTGCAGAAAAAAATCTGCGAATTGGTGAGCACAGGACGGCTGCCATATTACGAAGAGCTCAAAGCTTCGGTTCCTGCTGGATTATTCACGCTGCTGCAGATTCCCGGGCTTGGGCCCAAGAAAGTCAAAGCGCTTTATGAACGGCTTGGCATTAGCACGCTCGAATTGTTGGAGCAGTTTTGCCGCGAAGGCAAAGTGGCCGCGCTCGATGGCTTCGGCGAAAAAACCCAGTCGAAGATTTTGGAGGGAATTAGGTTTCGGGCCACGCACGCCAGCCGCCATTTGCTAAGCGAGGCCCTCGCCGCGGCGGAGCCGATTCTCGATCAGTTGCGAGCGCATCCCGAGGTCGTTCGTTGCAGCCTCGCGGGGAGCGTCCGGCGCTGTAAAGAGATAATCGGTGACATTGATTTTCTGATTTCGTCCAAGGCTCCTGCGACCGTGATCGACGATTTCGTCCGGCAGCCCGGCATCGCCACGGTGAGCGCGAAGGGCGACACGAAGGCGAGCGTCATTTTGGATGGCGGGATTCAAGCTGATTTGCGCGTTGTGGCCGATCGCGAGTTTCCCTTTGCGCTCGCCTATTTCACTGGCAGCAAGGAGCACAATATCGTCATGCGGCAGCGGGCGATCGAACGCGGTTTGCGGCTCAACGAATATGGCCTCTTCCGTTCCAACGAAGAAACGCGCGACCCATCATTATTGGTCCCCTGCGCCACGGAGGAAGAAATTTTCCGCGCGGTTGGCCTCGGGTACGTTCCGCCCGAGCTGCGCGAAGACAAAGGCGAATTCCTGGCTGCGGAAGCGGGCGAAATTCCGCGGCTGCTCGAATGGACTGAATTGCGCGGGTCACTGCACAATCATTCGACCTGGAGCGATGGGCGCAATTCGATCGAGGAAATCGCCGTGGCGATGGAGGGGATCGGGTGTAGTTATTGGGCGATTACAGACCATTCTCGCTCTTCCTTTCAGGCCCATGGGTTGACTCCGGAACGGGTGCGCGAGCAGCTCAGCGAGGTCGCACGCGTCAATGCCAAACTCGCGGAGAGCGGGAGCGATTTCCGGTTACTCAGCGGGAGTGAAGTGGATATTTTGACGGAAGGCCGCCTCGATTTTGACGATGACCTGCTGGGCTGCTTGGAAGTGGTCGTTGCGAGCATTCATCAAGGCTTTTCCCAGAGCGAATCAGAAATGACCAAGCGCCTCATCCGCGCGGCGGAGAATCGCTACGTTCACATGCTGGGGCATTTGACGGGCCGGCTCCTGCTGCAGCGCGAGGCGTACAAGGTCAATCAGCAAGCCGTCATTGACGCTTGCGCTGAGACCGGGACGTGGATCGAGCTGAATGCCAGCCCAAATCGGTTCGATATGGATTGGCGACTCTGGCAATACGCGCGTTCCAAGGGAGTCCAATGCGTCATCAACTGTGATGCGCATCGGATCGAGCATGCGGGTTTTTTGCGGCTGGGCGCTGGCCTGGCGCGGAAAGGCTGGCTGACCAAAGAGGATGTGATCAACACGCGGCCGCTGGAGGAATTGCGGGCCGCCTTGGCCAAGAAACGGTTTTGATGAACTCGCCTGGCCTGAGGCGCGCCTCGCTCGAGCAACGATTATTCTCCCGCGGTTAAAACAACGAAAAGGTCGCCAGCGCGATGCTCAGCAGCCAAATGAGGAGCACGGCTTGCGACCGGCTCCATCCGCGGCCGACCAGGCGATGAGAGAGGTGGTTCGTATCGCCGAGGTAGAACGGTTTCCCCAAGCGCCAGCGGATCCAAACCACGCAGAGCAGGTCGAGAAGAGGCACGGCGAGAATGAGCAAAGGATCGAAAACCGCGAATGGGCGCGGGTTTTGTCGCGTATAAAAGTGCGGGAGGATCGCCAACACCGCCATCAAGTAACCAACCAAGTGGCTCCCGGAATCGCCCAGAAATGTTTTAGCGCTGGGAAAATTATACGGCAAAAAGCCAAGCAACGCGCCCGCGATCAACAACGCCAGCATCGCGACCAGATATTGCCCCGCTTGGGCGGCGTTCAAGAAAAAGAACCAGGCGCTAATGGCCCCGAGTCCGCCGCAGAGCCCGTTCATATTGTCCATGAAATTGAACGCGTTCGTGACGGTGAGAATCCAGAGCACCGTCACGAAGTAGCTAAAAACCACGCTCGGCACGAACAAGGTGATGCGAACGCCGGAACCGGCCACGGCAAGGGCTACCATGAATTGCCCTAAAAATTTCGCGGCAGGCTGGAGTTCGAAACGATCGTCGAGAATGCCGAGGACGACCATGGCCATCGCTCCGCCGAGAATGGCGCCGAGTTGAAGGGCTCGTTTTTCCAAGCCATAACTCAACGCCTCGGGCGAAGGCAGGTGAACCGTCCCAAAGAACAGCAGCGCCACCGCCGCCGCCGTCGGCAAAAGCAATCCGGTCAGCACGGCAAGTCCGCCTGCCAGCGGGACAGGTTCACCATGGATCTTGCGATGGCCCGGGTCGTCCACCAACCCGGCGCGCGCCGCGAACTGCCTCCAAGCGGGCAGGCTCATTCCGGCCGCGAGCGCCGCCGCCAGGAAGGTAATGACGTAAACGTTAAGAGGGAATGTCAGCACGAAAGCAAACGCCGGTAGAGGGCGTACAAGCCGGCCACCATTTTTTCAACGGAGAATTCACGCCTCACCAGGTCGCGTCCGCGCCGGCCGAACTTTTCTCTTAAGTTTTGGTCCTGGGCCAGAATGATCGCCTTCTCGATGAACTGGCTTAAATTACCTGGCTCGATGAGGAAACCAGTTTCACCTTCGAGGCAGATTTCTTTCGCCCCATCACAATTGTACGCCACCACCGGCCGGGCAACTGCCAGAGCCTGGGGCAACGCCCGGGCCAAGCCTTCGCGGCGGGAGAGATGCGCCAGCAGGTCCATTTGCGCGATATATTGCGGCACGGCCTCGGGCGGCGCCAGGCCGGCGAAGACAAAATGTTTTTCAAGGCCTCGAGCGCGAGCCAATGCTTCAAATCGATCGCGCCATGGCCCGTCGCCAACGAGCAGGAATTGCAGGCGCGGGCATCGCTTCACCAGTTCGGGCGCCGCCGCGAACAGATCTTCATGACCTTTCAATCGGAACAGCCGGGCGATCTTGCCGATGACAATCGCATCCTCGGCCAAGCCGAGCCGCCGTCGCAGCGCCGGATCGCGTCGAGCCTGGAGAAATGGGTCGAGCGGAAAACCGCTCAGCACACGCGTGTATTGCTCCGGGCGGCCAATCCCCGCGTTCAAGTATTGGTCCCGCATGGCCCAGGCGACGGTCACGAAGTGGGTTGTGACGCGGGCGGCGATTTTTTCGGACGAGCGGAAGAGCAGGTTGGAAACGCGCCCTTGAAACTCGCCGAAGGAAGGCCCGTGGATCGTGTGGATAATGACCGGAACATGCGCCCGAGCCGCGGCTAGTCGGCCGATTATCCCAGCCTTGCCGCTGTGCGTGTGGACGATATCCGGCCGCACCGCCTGAAATCTCCGAACAAGTCTGCGGAAGGCCGCGAGATCTTTCCATGGATGAACCGGTCGAACCAACTCGGGAACGAGAGTGAGCAACCCAGGTTCTTTCGCGACGAGTGGTTCGAGTGTGCCTTCCGGGCCGGTGGTGTTCCCGGAAATCAATTCGACTTCGACGCCGGAATAGCTTCGAAGTCCGAGGACGGTGGCAATCGTGTTTTCCTGCGCGCCGCCAACAATCAACCGCGTGATGACGTGCGCGACCCGCATCCGGGTGGTTAGTGATTTGCCGTTTTGAGTTCCTGCAGTCGATTCATCACCATTTTCTTTTCGTCGGCCAGCTCGGTCGAAGAAGACTCAGGAAGGAACTTGAGGTAGAGCTCGTAATTTCTGACAGCATTGGCGCGGTCTTTCTTGGCGTAGGCGATCTGGCCCAAGCCGAAGAAAGCAGGATGATAATTCGGCAGCAACTTCAGCAATTGTTCGTAATCGCGCTGGGCGGCTTCGTACCGCTCGAGTTTCAGATTGGCGATGGCGCGATTGCGCAGGGCGGCCCAGTTGAACGGCTGCATTTTGAGCACCTGGTCGAGCGGATCGAGGGCTCGGTCGTAGGTTTGCTTTTCCAAATAGGCGGCGCTTTCAGAGAGCAGCGCATCCACATTTTGCGGGTCGCGGCGGAGGACGCTTTCAAATTCAATGATCGCTTTGTCAAAATCCTTCGCCTGCAAATAAACCACGCCTTTGCCCACGCCCGCTTCGATGCTTCCGGGATTCTTCGTGACGATTTGATCCAGGGTGCGGATGGCGTCGTCGTATCGTTTCATCTGGAGGAAGACATTCGCCCTGGCCATGAGCAGCGCGGGCGCTTCCGGATTTTTTTTGAGGGGCTCTTCCAGAGCTCGCAGAGCATTGGTCCAGTCCTGGGAGCGGGCGTACATTTGCAGGAGTGTGTCGAGCAGTCCGGGATCATCCGGATGCCGCGAGCGAGCTTCCAGCACGATCTTCTCGGCTTTTTCCGTTTCGGCTTTGCCGTAATAAGCGCTGGCTTCGAGCCGGACCAGTTCGAGCTGATTCGTGAGAGGCCAGTCGGTTTTTTCCGCGCGCGTTTTCGCGACGAGCTCGAGGGCTTTTTCGGGCAAACGGCCGAGCAAGAAAGTGTTTCCGAGGAAGAGGCGCGGCTCGATGCTATTCGGCGCCAGATCAGCCGCGCGCTGAAAATAAATGGCCGATTGGCGATAGAGACTTTGGCTGCTGAATTTCTGGCCGATAGCGAAACAATAACCCGGCTCATCGAATCGACCGTTATCCGCCAGCAACGAATCCCATTGCCGATAAAAGTTGCCGAGTTTTTCTTCACCCGCGCCGAATTCCGGGGTCTTTGCTTTGCCGGCCGCGAGGCTTTTGTTGAATTCCAGGTTGACCTGGGCTGGCAGGTTGTTCGTGCTCAAAGCCACGGCCAAACGAAAGAAGCGGCCCGCGTCGGCAGTGCGGTCGTGTCTTTGGAGTTCGACGCCCCAATCATTCAGCGCGCGAGAGTAGTATCGCGCCGCAAAACCTGCGTCCGGGTTGTCGTCGTTGACTCGGCGGCCCACGTTTTCGATGAGCGGGGTCGCGGCAGTCCAGAAGCCGGTGTTTTCGGCCAGGACAGCTTCGCTCAGCTTGGGCGGGAAGAAATCGTTGGTCGCATACAAATTGAGCCGCAGGTTCATCCCGCGAGGCTCGCTGTAGAATCGCTCGAAATAATAGCCAAAGCTCGGGTGCAAATAGACGATTGGAATATGATTCGTGCGGGAGAGATCCGTGAAGGCATCCAGAAGAGCGAGCGGTTCGAGGACGTTTTGACCCTCCGAGGGAGTTAACCGTTTCCAACGTCCAGGGTTGGCCTCTTCGAGCCGGCGTTGATAAAACGGCACGGGCAGCGCCTTGGTGAAGATCATCACGTATTTGTGTTGATCTCCCCGTTTGGTCAGCTCGCCTTCGACCAACAGCAAACTCCTCGCATCGTCGCTCAAAACGAACGAGTTTTCCTTCGGAAGATTTTGGCTCGTGAGCCGGGCTAGTTCTTCGAGGTCCTTTCCGTTCTCGGCGGTGATTTTCGGGAGATTGAAATAAACCAAAGCAGCTGGAACAGCGATGGCCGCCGCCCAGACGATGCTGCGCACGATGCGCCCGGCGAACAGCCCCAGCGGAGTTGTTTTGTGCCACGCTTTCCCGCGCGATTCACCAAAGACGAGCAGCACATAGCCGCTGAAATATCCGATGCTCAGGGCCCCCAAATAATAAAAGGTCAAAAACGGAATCCCAAATCCAACTCGGCGCGGGCTGAAACGAAAGTCGAAGGCGACCAGCAAACAGGCCCCAAGGAACAGCACGTGCATTACCCGGAACATCAGGTTGGTCATCTTGGTTCCGGCCGCGCTGGTGTCGCCAAAGCTGGTCGGCCAGCGGATTCCCATGATGAGTACTGGCAGCACCGATGTCAGCGAAAGCACCAACGCGCGGCTGCGCAAGGCCGGTTGGTCCACCAGCATGGCTTTCTGGAGCGCGAGGTTTTGGCGCAGCACTTCCCAAAAGCCCAACCCTTCGCCTTTCACGACGGAAACCAACGGCAAAAACACATACAGCGAACCCCCCGCCATTCCCCACAGGATCATGCGGGCGAGTCCATCGGGCTCAAAAAACAATTTGCCTTTAATCCAGACGACGGCGACCAGAAAGGCGGGGAGAAAACCGACCATTCCCCAATCGTTGGCCATGCCCAGGCCAAAAACGAACGCCGCCCGGTCCATCCAGCCATGACGCGGGTCGATTCGCCATTCCAATAAACAGCGGATCACATAAGCGAAGAGCAATAGGTTCAGCGATTCGCTCGTCGCCGCAGTCGAGTGCTCCCAAAACGTCAGTTCCAGGCCGCAAACCAACGCTGCGAAAAGCGGCGGCAACCATGAAGCTTTCAGGCTCAGCAGGGAGAATTCGCTCCGTTCGCGCTGGCGTTGTTCATGCGTTCGGTCATGCGGCAGCAACGACACCGAGCGGACAAGCAGAGCAAGGGTGAGAGCCGAGCAGAGGGCCGCGAAAACATTCAGACCGATCGGTTGCCAAGCGGTGGGGAGCCATTGGAAAGGATAGGTCAACAGGAAAAAAAGCGGCGCTTGCTTTGGCAAGGACCAATCCCATCCCGCGACCTCAGCCACGTACGGCAAACTGGCCAGACGAACCCAATGATTGAGGGTGGCCAAAAATAAAACCAGGGCGCCGCCTGCTACAAACCAGGGCAGGGCCGATCTGGCGAAACAATTCTCGGGAGATTCTTTGGTCGGCATAGGTTCGAGTCACAGTATCTTGGCGGGACGAACCGCTTCTTGGCAACGCAAAAACCCAGCAGATGCCTAAGATTGTCAGCCTGGGCCAGAGCTCAGCCTGTGTTTGAGAAATGGAGCCGCCGACCCGTCCTCCGTAGCACTCGAACGGAAGGCATGCTGCTGCGAAAAGATCCCTCCCTTGGACTGATCTCGTAAAGCGGGCGACTTACTGCGGAGACCTCTGAGGTATTCCGTCAACATAAAGATAGGATTGTTCAGTGTTTATTCACTTTCGTTTTTTGCGGCTGGTGCTGCATAGAGACTGGCGTAGAGCTTGACACGACGTTTCTCCAAGCCGGCCAGGTGTTTGGCTTCGTCGTATTGAACGTTGTCCTTCCAGCAGCGCCACAGGATCCGGATCCACTTAAACGCCAGCGCCCGGTAGATGCGGAACTTGCCCCAGCCTTTTTC
>Ga0209514_10000873_pt1 | contig 56981 bp, 54 predicted proteins | sample Subgrocontami58m_FD_187452 | JGI IMG/M metagenome (GOLD analysis project Ga0209514, IMG submission 187452) | Subsurface groundwater microbial communities from S. Glens Falls, New York, USA - GMW37 contaminated, 5.8 m (SPAdes) (version 3) | ecosystem: Environmental > Aquatic > Deep subsurface >... | reverse complement strand
GTACTGCGCGAGCGGGCGCGACCGGCCAGGCGATTTCGCTCTGCGACAATGGCGAGCGGCCGTTGCTGCGCGCGATCGAAAAGCTGACGCGTCAGACGCTTGAATTCACTGACCGGCGCGCCGAAGGCGCCCGCCAGGATGACGGCGACTCCGCACGCCCGGCGCCCAAGAGGCCGAATTCGCCCGCGCCGCATCGAAACGGCGCGCAGCATCCGCGTCGCGAGGGACAGCGTCCCGCCGCGAAGCGACCGGGCGCCTCTTTCAATGGACAGAAGCGACCCGCAAATGGCGGCGCGCGTCACAAGCAGGCGAACCGTCCGCAGGGATAACGCTATAGTCATGGCCGCTTCGAATCGAGGGCGGCCATGATCTACGATCTTCTCATCGTCGGCGGCGGGATCAACGGCTGCGCCATCGCCCGCGACGCCGCCGGCCGCGGCCTCGCCGTCAGGCTCGTCGAGCAGGGCGACCTCGCGCAAGGCACGTCGTCCGCCTCGACGAAGCTCATCCACGGCGGTCTGCGCTATCTCGAGCTCTACGAATTTCGGCTGGTGCATGAAGCGCTCGCCGAACGCGAACTGCTGCTCGCCGCCGCGCCGCACATCATCTGGCCCTTAAAATTCGTTCTGCCCTATGAGAAGGGGCTGCGGCCGGTCTGGCTGCTGCGTTTTGGACTGTTCATTTACGACCATCTTGCGCGCCGCAAGCAGCTCGAAGCCTCGCATATGGTGACGCTTTCGCAGGATGCGCTCGGCGCGCCGCTGCGTGACGCTTACCGCGTCGGCTTCACTTACGCCGATTGCTGGGTGGACGATTCGCGCCTCGTCGTGTTGAACGCGCGCGACGCGGCGGAACGCGGCGCGACCATCAGCGTTGGCGCAAGGCTTGTTCACGCAGCGCGACAGGGTGACCGCTGGCGGGCGACGCTCGCGGACGGCGAGACGATTCAAACGCGCGCGCTGGTCAACGCCGCTGGTCCCTGGGTGTCGCAGGTGATCGAAGACGCGCTGCACATCCATTCGCGCAAACATGTGCGCCTCGTGAAGGGCTCGCATCTCGTTCTGCGCAAGCTCTTCGACGGCGCGCACGCCTATATTTTGCAGAACCCCGACGGCCGCATCGTTTTTGCGATTCCCTATGAGCGCGAGTTCACGCTCGTCGGCACGACCGACGTTTCCTATGACGGCCCGCCCGGCGCCGTGGCGATCAGCGACGCCGAGACGGACTATCTGCTCAATTCGCTCAATCATTTCTTGCGCGTTCCAGCGACCCGCGACGACATCGTGTGGAGCTACGCCGGCCTGCGGCCGCTCTATGACGACGGCGCGCTCAAGGCGTCGGTCGTGACGCGCGACTATGCTTTCGATCTCGATGCGCCAGAAGACGCGGCGCCGTCGCTGTCGATCTTCGGCGGCAAGATCACCACGGCGCGCCGGCTCGCCGAACATGCGCTCAGTGAGCTCTCGCGCTTTCTTTCCGCGCATGGCGAGGCCTGGACGGCTGACGCGATCTTTCCCGGCGGCGACATGCCGGAGGGCTTCGACAGATTTCTCGACGATCTCAAGCGCGACACGCCATTTCTTGGTGACGAATTGGCGCTTCGTCTTGCGCGCGCCTATGGGACGCGCGTCTTCGAGATTTTGAAGGATGCGCGGGCGATGAGCGATCTTGGCCGTGATTTCGGCTGCGGCCTCACCGAGGCGGAGATCGCCTATCTGCGCGAGAAGGAATGGGCGCGCACCGCCGACGACATTCTCTGGCGCCGCTCGAAGCTGGGCTTGCATATGAGCGCCGCGCAGCAACAGGCGTTGCGGGAGTTTATCGGCGCCTGACCCCCTCCCTGTCCCTCCCCCGCTTCGCAAACCGGGTGTTCCCGGTTTGCGCATCGACGCCGAAGTCGGCAACAGCCGACTTCGGATGGGAGAGGGGACCCAAACGATCAGCTTTTCGCGAAATGGAATTGCGAGCCTTTCGCGAAACGGAGTTTCTGGCCTTCCGCGAAATGTGGATGACGGGCGCAGCCTGCTCCCTCTCCCGCGAAGCGGGGGAGGGTTGGGGAGGGGGCGTCACTCCCCAAGCGCCGCATGCGACTCGTTCACCGATGCGCCGCCGTCGATCACGGTCTTCGCCAATCCTGGCGCGGCGATCGCGATATTTTCGGCAAAGAAGCGGGCGAGCGCGGCGTAGCGCGCCGCATTCGCATCGGCTTCACGCTGCGCGTGCTTCGCGCCCTTGACGAGCAACGTAGCGCCGCGCGCCAGCGCGAAGAGGCGCAGATAGGGCGTCGCGCCGGCGAGCGCGCCGGCGAGCTCGGCTTTCGTCAGAAATGCGCTCGCCTGCGCCAGCGCTTCGACGGTCTCGCGCAACGCCTCGCGCGCGACATCGGCTTCGCCCGCGATGGCGCGCATGTCGTCGATCTCGCGCGCGAGCGCCACGCTGTCGCCGCCGCGGATCTTGCGCGTCACGAGATCAATCGACTGAATGCCGTTCGTGCCTTCGTAAATGGCGCAGATGCGCGCGTCGCGCATCAGCTGCGCAACGCCGGTCTCTTCGATATAGCCCATGCCGCCAAAGACCTGAATGGCGAGCGACGTCGTCTCATTGGCGACATCGGTCGAGAAGGACTTGGCGACGGGCGTCAGTAGGGAGGCGCGCTCATGCGCCGTCGCGGCGCGCGCGGGATCGCTGTCGCGGTGCGCGCGATCGATCGCGGCGGCCGTCTCGTAGCAGATCGCGCGCGCCGCGGCAGTCGAACTCGCCATGGTCAGCAACATGCGCGCGATGTCCGGATGCTCGATGATCGCGCTCGTCTCGTTGGCGCCGGGCGCGCGCCCCTGCTTGCGCTCGCGGGCGTATTCGAGCGCCATTTGCGTCGCGCGGTCGGCGAGCGCCACGCCTTGCAGTCCGACGGAGAGGCGGGCGTTGTTCATCATAGTGAACATGCAGGCGAGGCCCTTGTTCTCCTCGCCGACGAGATAAGCAACCGCGCCGTCCTCATCGCCATAGATCATGGTGCATGTCGGCGAGCCATGGATTCCGAGCTTGTGTTCGATCCCGGCGCACCGCACATCGTTGCGTCGCGTGAAGCCGCCCGCTTCGTCGGACAGGAATTTCGGCGCCAGAAAGAGCGAGATGCCGCGCGTGCCGGCGGGAGCGTCGGGAAGACGCGCCAGGACAAGGTGCACGATATTCGGCGCGAGATCGTGCTCGCCATAGGTGATGAAGATCTTCTGGCCGAAGAGGCGGTAGGACCCGTCGGGCGCGCGCTCGGCGCGCGTGCGCATTAATCCGAGATCGGAGCCGGCGCCGGGCTCCGTCAAATTCATCGTCGCCGTCCATTCGCCGCTGACGATTCTGCGCAAATAAGTTTCCTTCAGCGCGTCGCTGGCATGGGCCTCCATCGCTTCGATCGCGCCATGGCCGAGCAGAGGGCAAACGGCGAAAGCCATATTGGCGGCGTTCCAGATCTCCGTGCAGCCAGCGTTAAGCAGGGCAGGGAGGTCCAGTCCGCCATAGTCCTCGCCGGCAGCGATGGCGTTCCAGCCGCCTTCTTTCCATTGCGCATAGGCCTCGCGCCAGCCGGGAGGCGTCGTGACGGCGCCATTGGCGTATGTCGCGCCCACGCGATCGCCGATCTGATCGAGCGGCAGCAGAACCTGTTCGGCGAATTTGGCCGCCTCGGCCAGAGTCTGTTCCGCGACGCCATCCGCGAGGTCGCGGTAAACGCCGTCCGCCTCGATCGCGCCTTCGCCGGCCGCGAGGCGAAGCGCAAAAACAATATCGTCGAGCGGCGCGCGGTAAGTCATCCGATTTTTCTCCAATCCGAATCGTTGCACGGAATCTAGCGCGTCAGCGAGGGCGCACGGGCCGTCTCCTCCATGTGCGTCAAAACGCATATTTCGCCTCATGGGTCTGGCATTTGCAGAAGTATGGGTAAGAAATGCAGCTTCAATTACGAGGAGCGGGCGGCGGCGGCGCGCGTGGCACATCAGGAAATCGGCCGCACTTTCGCGCGACTCAAGAATCGCAATGACGAGCAAGATCCTGCGACGATCGCCTGGAAGGCGGCGATCGCCTGGAAGGCGGCGATCGCCGGCTTTCATGACGCGTTGCGCCTCGCCTATCCGGGTGATTTCGGAGAGGATCTCGAACGACTGAAAGCAGGCGACGCGCGTGGACTCGAGGGCGTGATTCGCTTTCTTGAAGCCGATCCGATGTTTTTCGGCTCTGGCTACGCCAAGGCCGATCTCATTCGTTTCATCAACCGCATGGCGCTGACCGCGCATCAGGCGGAGCGCCTGCGCGCGGTTGCGCTTGCGATCGTCGACCGGCGCGCGTCGCAGGAATTTCGGCGCTATTGCCGACTGGCCGCAAAGGTCAACCACCCAGGCTTGCGAGAGGAGCTGCGGATTCGAGCGGCGCGCGGCGATCCCGCCGTTGCGCGGCGGGCGCGTTGGATGCTCGCCTTTGTCGAATCGCCGCCTTGCGCGAGGCGCGCCGGCCGGTAAAATCGGCGGATCGTCAATTCGGCAGATCCGAGGGACTTATGCCGCTTTTCGCCTATCGCTGCAGTGACTGCGCGCATCAGTTCGAGACTCTGTCGCGTTTCGATGAGATTCCCGAGTGCCCCGCGTGCGGCGGCGCCCATGTCGAGCGCCAGTTGTCGCTCATCGCGCGACCCGCCGCGGGCGGCGAGTCCGGGGAGAGCTGCGCCGCGATGGCGGGCGGGTCGCCCTGTCCGAGTTGCCCGGCGTTAGCGGGCCAGATGTGACGTCGGCGGCGACGCTTCTGAAGGCGCGCCGCATCGTCGTTCCGGCGAACGGAATAGAGTTCGAGGTTTTCGAGGCGGGCGCGGGCGATCGGCTCGCGCTGCTCCTGCACGGCTTTCCCCAGCACGCCGTCATGTGGCGTCATCTCGTCGGACCGCTCGCCGCCGCCGGATATCGCGTTTGGGCGGTCAATCAGCGCGGCTATGGCGCCACGACGCGCCCCGTGGAGAAAGACGCCTATTCCCTCGAAGCGCTGACAGCCGACGTCGCCGGATTGATCGACGCCGCGAGTCCCGCCTCGGTCTCGCTTGTCGGCCACGATTGGGGCGGATTCGTCGCCTGGGTCGTCGCCATTCGCAAGCTGCGGCCGATCGAGGCTCTCGTCGTTCTGAACATTCCGCACCCCCTGTGCTTCCGGCGCGCGCTCGAACAGGAATGGAGACAGAAGCTGAAGTCCGCCTATGCGGCCTTTTTTCAGCTGCCCTGGCTGCCTGAACGACTGCTGTCGGCGCGGCGCGGCGCCGGCGCGGAGTGGCTGATGCGACGGGCCGCAGGCCGGGACGGCGTCTTCTCAAAAGAGGCGATGGACATTTACCGCGCCAATGTCGCGGCGCCGGGCGCCGCCAGCGCCATGCTCAATTGGTATCGCGCCGCGGGCCGCGACATTCTGGCGGCGGAAGACCTCGATGAACCGATAGATGCGGCGACGCTGGTCGTCTGGGGGCGGGAGGACGTGGCGCTCGGCGAGTCCTGTCTCGACGGCGCGGAACGCTATGTTCGCGATCTGCGGATCGAGCGTCTGCCAGGCGTGTCGCATTGGACGCCCGAAGACGCGCCGGAAAAAGTTAACGAGCTGATTTTGGGCTTCGTTTGAAAATATTCTACATTCCTGTCGCAAAAAGCAGCGTGTCGGAGCCGGTAACGGTTGACTTGGCGCGCTGGCGTGGGAATCTGTCCAATGGTCCCGGACCCCTGCGTCCGGCGGTCGCTGTTTTGCGCCTTTGGCTCAGCTTTGCGCCTTTGGCTCAGCGGCCGGCTTTTGGCCAAGAGAAGGAGATGATCCATTCGCCGTCCAATGAAGAGCATCGCAGCCCCCCAGAAGGAAGGGCCGCGCATCAATCGGGAAATTCGCGCGCGAGAAGTGCAGCTAATCGATTCCGAGGGGAAAAATCACGGCGTCATCCAATTGCCGGACGCGCTGGGCATCGCTGAAGCGGCGGGACTCGATCTTGTCGAGATAGCGCCCAACTCCACGCCCCCCGTCTGCAAAATTCTTGATTACGGGCGTTTTCGCTTCGCCGAGCAAAAGAAGGCCGCCGAGGCCCGCAAAAAGCAGAAAGTCGTCGAGGTTAAGGAAATAAAGCTTCGGCCCGGCATCGACGACCATGATTACGGCGTGAAAATGAAGGCGGTGCGCCGCTTCTTCGAAGAAGGCGACAAGGTTAAGGTCACCCTTCGCTTTCGCGGCCGCGAAATCGCGCATCAGGACATTGGCTATCGGCTTTTGTCCCGCGTGAAGGCTGAGACCGCCACGCTGGCCAAGGTCGAACTCGAACCGTCCATGGAAGGACGGCAGATGGTGATGGTGCTGGCGCCTCGATAGCGCGCGTCTCGCCGCAAGGGCAAGGGCCGGGCTGCGGCCGAGGGGTGGCGATCGCTATGTTTGGATCTGGGTTTGGCGTTCTGACCGCGCGTCGCGCTTGCGTTCTCGCCGCAGCGGCGCTGATTGCCGCGGGCGTCCCGCCAGCCGGAGCACAGCTTGTGCTTCCTGGGGCGGTCGCCCCGACTCCCGAAGGGACGGTCGCCAGTCCCGGACAAGCAAAGAAAAGGTCGATTGGCGGCGAGATGGGAGCCGCCGCAGGGCCGGCCATCATGCCCAAGGCGCCCGCCGAAGACGCGATCGTCGGAAAAATTCTCAAACGCGACGGCGAGGGAAGCGCCATAGAATTCTCCCGGGCCGGAGCTGACTTGCAAGTCGCCAAGCTCACGCTCGTCGGGGACGATTTGCGGCGCTCCGGCGAAGCCTGCCGAGTCGAAGTGGCCGGAACGCCGTTGAAGCTCACGGCCCGCCAGAGCGACACCGGATTGCGTCGCTATCAAATCGTATTTCCAGCCTGCGCCTTCACATTCGACGTTCTTGACGGCGCGATTCTCGTCACCAACGAGGGCAAGGCCTGTGAACCCAAGGACGCGGGTTGCCGCGCCGATCCCGAAGGACTCTGGGGGATGAGCGCGGATGAAATCGACCCCAAGAAGGGCGAAGAGATGCTCGGCGCACGCGCGCGCGTCGAGAAGACCGTGCGAAGCACATTCCGCGCGCTCTACGACCAGAACAAGAAAGAAAAGGCGATCCGCAACTTCATTGTGAAGGAGCAGGCGGGCTTCTCCTCCTGGCGCGAGGAAGTGTGCCGGTCCTATGCGCGCGAGCCGGATTTCGGCTATTGCGCCTTGAGACTGACGGAAGCCCGCGCCATCGCGCTCGGCGCGCAGCTCGCCACTGGCGTCAAACTGCCGCCTGCGGTCGCCGAAGAGGTCGCGGCGGAGAACACGAAGAAGGACGCGAAGAAATAGTCGCGGCGTGGTTTCCCGGAGGGGGCGCAATGTTGAAATCAGCGGCGATGACAATCGTTCTGGCGATGCTCCTGTCGCCGCATTCCGCCGCAGCGAGCCCTTGGACCGAAGGACAGGCCGAGTGGTTCAGGCATGGCGCGAGGCATGGGCGCTGGGACTGCTACGGCAAATGTCCGGAAGGGCGCGTTCACAATCGCGAAACTCAGCGCAGCCATCATCGTCCGCGCTGACGCCGACACCGCCCGCATAAACCACCGTTCAACCGCCCCTGCGCATCAACATGCCGCGCCCTGGATCATATGCGAGGATTGCCGCGACCAGGAACGCGCTCGTGTAGGCGAAGACAATCGCCAGCGAGGTCCACTCGACTTTCTCATAGAAGGCGAAGCGGATCAGTTCGACCGCATGCGTGAACGGATTGACCTCGCACACGTAATAGAGCCAGGGGCTCGACTCCTTCACGCGCCACAGCGGGTAGAGCGCGGAGGAGGCAAAGAACATCGGAAAGATCACGAAATTCATTACGCCAGCAAAATTTTCAAGCTGTTTGATCAGCGACGACAGCAGCATGCCGAGCGCGCCGAGCATCAGGCCGCCGAGCGCGAGCGCCGGCAGCAGGGTGAGATAGCCCCATTTCGTTGGCGGCTCGATCTCCCAGAAATAGGCGATCACCAGGAAGGCGTAGACTTGCAGTATCGAGACGGCGACGCCCGCCAGAAGTTTGGAGCCGAGCAGAAACCAGCGCGGAAAGGGCGAGACGAGCAGCGTGCGCATATTGCCCATTTCGCGGTCGTAGACCATCGAGAGCGAGGACTGCATGCCGTTGAACAGCTGGATCATCGCCATCAGGCCGGGCGCGATATAGACCTCGTAAAGGACGTAAGTTTCGTAAGGCGGGATGATCGAAACGCCGAGCACCTGCCGGAAGCCCGCCGCGAAAATAAAGAGCCAGACGAGCGGGCGCACCAGCGCCGAGACGAAGCGTTCGCGCTGATGCAGGAAGCGCAGGCCCTCGCGCCAGACGACTCCCGAGAGGCAGATGAGATATTGGCGAAGGGTGAAGCCTCTCGGCGCAGCAATTTCGCTCATGCCGAAAGCTTCTCCTGACCGATCCCGGCGATGCGCGCGAAAGCCTCGCCAATCGTCGCCGCGCCCTGCGCCGCGACGATCTCCCGCGCCCGGTCGGTCGCCAGCACCTTGCCCTGGTGCAGAATGACCACCTGATCATCGTCGGCGATCTCGTCGACAAGATGCGTGGTCCACAGAACGCCGAGATTCTTTTCCCGCACCAGACCGCGGACAAGCGCGAGGAGATCGGCGCGCGCCTTGATGTCGAGTCCGACCGTCGGCTCGTCGAGAAGCAGCAGCCGCGGATCATGCAGCAGCGCGCGGGCAATTTCGACGCGGCGCATCTGTCCGCCCGACAGGGAGCGGGCCTTGTCCTTGGCGCGGTCCGCGAGGCCCGCATGCGCCAGCGCGGCCTGCCCAAGGCGGCGCGCGTCGATCGGGCCGATGCCATGCAGGGCGGCGTGGTAAAGGAGATTTTGCATCACGCTGAGTTCGAGGTCGAGCGTGCGCGCCTGAAAGACGACGCCAAGCTGGCGCAGCGCTGCGCCGGGTTCGCGCATGACGTTATGGCCGAAGATCTCGATCTCGCCGTGGCGCGCCGCATAGAGCCGCGTGATCAGCGAGAACAGCGTGCTCTTGCCCGCGCCGTTTAATCCAAGCAGCACCGTAAAGCTGCCGGCCGGGACGGAAAAGCTGACATCGTCGAGCGCCTTGCGCGCGCCATAGGAGTGGCTGACATTCCTGATCGCGAGTGCGGGGGTCATTGCGGCGCCACAACGACGCCCCAGGGGAAAGCGCCGACCGGAATCGATTTCACCACTTTGAGCGATGCGACGTCGATCACCGAGACGTCGTTGGAGACGCCATTGGCGGTGAGCAGATATTTTTCGTCGGGCGTGAAAGCGAGGTGCCAGACGCGCTGACCGACGAGCAGATATTTTTCAATCCTTTTCGTCTCCGCGTCGATCACCGCAACGCGATTGGCTGGCCCCAGCGCAACGAAGGCGCGTTTTCCATCGCGCGTGAATGAAATGCCGATCGGCTGGATCGCCTCTTTCGACATCGCTGGAATGTCGAAGGCGATCTTCTGCTTCAACTCGCGTTTCGCTGGATCGATGATCGCGACGGTGCCCCCGACTTCAGACGAAACCCACAGCTCCGAACCGTCCTGCTTGAACTCGGCGAAACGCGGCCGGCCATCGACGAGAATATTCGCGACGATCTCTTTCGACTGCGTGTCGATCAGATGCGCCATATTGGTCGTTTCCGAGGTGTTGACGAGCAGCTTGCCGTCGGGACTGATGGCCATGCCCTCGGGTTCGACGCCGACGGGAATGTCGCCGATCATTTCTTTCTTCTTCACGTCGATGAGCGTGACGAGATTGTCGTTTTCGTTCGAGACATAAATCACGTCGCCATCGGGACTGAGCGCCAGGAGCTCGGGATCCGGGCCCGAGGGCAGCTTTCCGGTGACCTTGAGCGTCTTCGTGTCGAGCACTTGAATGGCGTCGTCGTCGCCGGCGCAGATATAGAGTTCGGAGCCGTCCTTGTTGAGCGCAATGCCGCGCGGGCGTCGGCCGACCTTCACGGTCGCTGTCGCTTCCAGCTTCTCCGTATCGAGGACGGTGATGGAATTGCCCTTCTCGTTGCTGACGTAAGCCTTGTAGGCGTGGGCGGGCGTGATCGAAGTTGCGAGCAGCAGCGCCGCGACCCACAACCCCCTCCCTGTCCCTCCCCCGCTTCGCGGGAGAGGGGACGCTAACGATCGGTTCGCGAAAAGGAGCGAGAGGCCGAATCTGCTCCCTCTCCCGCGGTAGCGGGGGAGGGGTGGGGAGGGGGCGTGCTTCACTTCAATTTGCATTTCGACTCCGGCTGATCGACTCCAAGCGTGTCGAGTTCGCTCGTTTGATGGAGAAAGCCTTCCTGCGGCGAAACCGAGACGATCATCCGCCCGTCGGAAAGCAGGATCGGCTGGCGCAATTGCTGGTTCCAGGGCCGCAGGGTAAGCCGAACGCCTTTGAATGCGGCGATGGAGAAGTCCGCGCCGAGCAGGTAGAGGCGAAGCTTCTCGGGGTCGTTTGACCCGGTGCGCGTTGCGGCTTCGCCGATCATCCGCATGGCGACCCACGCCGCATTGTCTCGCGCATTCATCAGGCGCCGGAACGTCTTGGTGAAGCGGTTTTGCAACTGTAGCGCGCCCCATTGCTCATGGGAGGGGTCCCAGCTTGTCGGCATCAGGCCGCCTGAGCCTGCCACAGGACGCGGGTCCCAGGTGCGGTAGGGCAGATAACCGCCAAAGACCTCGCTCTCGTCGGCGGCGATGAGCGCGTCATAGGCGGGCGCGTTCTGCGTCAGGACCGGGATCTGCCGCTGGGTCTGCACGGAGCCGGAATCGCTGCGGCGTCCGCCGCCGGTGTCTTCATAGACGCGTTCCTCGACGATCTTTGCGCCAAATTTCTTGGCGCTGTTGCGGAAGGCTTGCGCCAAAAGTTCGTCTTTTGGATGCGAGCCCTTGATGAGCAGCCAGCGGCGCCATTGCTTCCAGATGAGATATTGCGCGAGACCATCAGCGAGCATCGACCGCGTCGGCGCGACATGGATGACATTGGCGCGGCAGTCCGCCTCGCGAAGCCTGTCGTCCGTCGCGGAGACATTAAAAAGCACGGCGCCTTTCGGCTTCGCGCGCTCCGAAGCGGCAAGCAGACGTTCGGGCGAAAGATCGGCGATGATGAACGGCGCGCCCTTTTCCAGGAGCGCGTCGATGGCCGCTATGACGTCATCGCCGTCCTCGAGCTTGGCGTCGATCGCCTCGAACGTCTGGTTGGTGAATTTGCCTGTGGTGTTGTTGTCGGCTGCGCCCATCAGCGCCCCGGCGAGCGTATCGTCGGCGGCTGGAATATCGAGAATAGAGAGGGTTTCTCGGGCGTGCGTTTCCCGCAAGACGCCGACTTTGACGTTGACCGTTTCAGCCGCGACCGGCGCGGCGAAAAGCACCAAACAGAAGGCGGCGACCAAGCTTTTCATATTGCCTAGATGGCCGCTTTGGCGCGCAGGATCAAGTTTTTCAAAGCCCGCGCGCCTTCCTCGATTCACCGTGTCACGCGCAGCAGCGCCTTGCCCTTCTTGGATGCAAGCTCCTTGGCGTCGAGCGTGCCGTCATTGTCGGGATCGGCATCCTTGAACAAGGCGGCGACCATCGTCAGAAATTCATCCTTTGAAAGCGTGCCGTCATTATCCGGATCGGCCGTTTTGAAGTCCTTCTTCGAGACGCGTCCCTTCAGCTCTTTGATGTCCACCGTCCCATCCGAATCCTTCTCGAGACGCGTAAAAAGGTCAGTCGCAGACTTGTTGATTTCCTTGAGATCGACAGTTCCGTCATCGTCGGTGTCGAGCGCGGCGACGGGGCCGGTCGCCTTTTTCGCGAGCGTCGAAGTCGCCGGCAGCGTCAAGACGCCAGCAAGCGCGAGCGCGCCGAACAGCAATGCTTTCTTCATGTGCGACTCCTTTGGGTAAGGCCATCGCTCGCAATATAGCGCGGGCCCAGCCGAACCGGCTAGCGGCCCGCGACATTCCTGCCCTCTGGCGTCAGTAGGTGATCTTCACTCCCCCATAGACGCCGAGCGGCGGCCCGATCGAGACCATGCGCGGATTGTTGAAGGCGAGGAAGGAGATGCTGGTTGTGTCGAAAAACGTGCCGAAGCTGCGCGCTCGGGTGTTGGCGACATTTTCGAGCAGGCCATAGACCTGAATATTGGGGCCAAGCTGATAAGAGGTGCGCATGTTGAGGATCGCATATGAGGGCAGGGTGCCCGCGAGGTTGATCTCGTCGCCGCGTAGCCAGGGACCCGAGGAATAATGGACGTCCGCGCCAACCTTCCACAGCGGAGTCACTGCGAAATCAATACCGGCTTTGAAGCGGTGACGCGGCACAGAGGTCAGATTTGCGCCGGGCGTTACAAGGATCGAACCGCCAGTACCGAAAATTTGCGTCAGCGGATTGTTCGGCGAGCCGAGCACGATCGTCGACCGGAAGGTTGCGTCGGTCAACGTGTAGCTCAGGAAGGCGTTCACGCGCTCGGTCGTATAGCGGAAGGATGACTCGAAGCCCTGGCGCAGCGTCGTGCCGGCGTTGGTGAAATAGCCGCGGCCGGCGATCGAGCTCGGCACGCTCAGAATGTCGTTAAAGCTGTATGTCTGGAAGAGGCCTAAGCTCCAGTTGAAATTGCCAGGTAGAGCGTCCGCATAGGCTGGCAGCACGGCTGGAACGGCGAGATCGCCCCGAAGGCCGGCTTCGATTGTTTGTGACTCGACCTGCTTCAGCGGCGGATCGGCCACGAGGAAGGCGTCTATCAGACAAGGTCGATTGGGATCGGCGCAGCCCAGTTCGAGCGGCGTTGGCGCGCGGTTCGCCTCGGAATAGCTGGCGTAGGCGGAGACGTTGGGCAGTATTTTGTAGGTCAGGCCCGCGACCGGATTGATGCGGGTGAAAACGCCATTGCCGTTCAGCGTCGTTCCTCTCATGTCGTAGAGCGCGATGCCGGCGCGGTTGAAACGCGCGCCCGCCGTAACCTTCAAGTCATCCGTCAGATCGAGCGAGTCGAGCGCATAGACGCCGAGATAATCATTCGCCGCCTTGACCGAGACGCTGGAAATGCCTGAGGCCGGCTCCTCGACAATGTAGCCGATGCCCCCGACGGCGAGATTGGGCTGGATGATTCCCAGCTCCTCATTGGCGCTAAAGGCGCTCCAGCCGTGATCATAGCTGACGCCGAAGGTGATCTGATTGTGGAAGCCGAAATAGAGATCGTCGTTCTTGACCTGCACCGTGCCGCCGACGGTGCGTGAACGCGTCCAGGTTCGATCGATCACCCCGAGCGGCGCCTGCCCATTGAAGAAATTGGGAATATTTGTGTCGCCGGCGCCGCTCTGGCAGAGCGCCTCGTCCGCCTCGCATTCAAAATCGGTCGTGTTGCCGTCGACCCTCGCCTGATCGAAGGCGCGGTAATGCGCATCGCCGAAAAGCTTCCATGTCGGCGTCACCTGAAACACGCCATTGAGGTCGAACATCGACAGCGTGTTCTTGATTGTCTGCGGCGTCGTGTAAACTGCGCTTTCGTCGATATTGGTTAGCTCCACAGGCGCCGGCCCTGAAACGCCGAATTTGTTATTGGCGAGCGTCACATTGGCGTGGATCTCGCCGCTCTCGCCGCGGTAACCGACGTCCCCATAGAAGCGCTTGATGTGCGCGCCGGAAAACTGGCGATAGCCGTCGTCGCCCAGCGCCTCCATCGCCATGTAGGTGGCGAATGGCCCAGAGATGAGACCATGCTGCATTGATCCTTGGCGACGGCCGCGGCTGCCGAAACGCCCGTCGAGTTCGAAGCCCTGCCATGTGAAGCCGGTCTTCATGTCCAACGTGACGGCGCCGCCAATGGCGTTGAGGCCGAACAGCGGGTTGCCGGTGACGAGCGTAAAGCGGTCGATCGCCACGCTCGGGATCATGTCCCAGTAGACGTTGTCGCCCCAGGCTTCGTTGATGCGCACGCCGTTCTGATAGACGGCGAGGCCTTGCGGCGTTCCGGCGACGGGCGAGGCGACGAAACCACGGAAATCGACTTCCGGCGTAAAGGGACTGCCCGCCACGTCATTGACAATGACGCCGGGCGCCTGACGGAGAAGGTTGTCCGTGAGACTGAAGGCGCGCGTGTTCTGGAGTTCGTTGCCGGTGATCGTGTAGGTCGCCGCTGGAACAGCGTAACGCACGATGGGAGACGCCTGAGTCGTCGTAGGCGCTGGCGCCGCCGTCGCGGCGCTTCTGGTCTGCGGGCGTTCGGACGTAGGCGCCGGCGCAGCGGGGCGCGACGTCGAGCGCAGCGGCGCGCCTCCCACCTCGATCGTCGGCAACGCCTGCTGCGCGCGAGCTGTCGTGGCGATGGAGGCGTAAAGAGCGATCAGCGAGACCTGTTTGACGTAGCGCATTGAGAGCCCTGGAACATTCAATCCTGTTGAACGACTTATAGCTACGCGGCTCGCAGCTGGTAGTGGCCAGAGGCGACAAACCGGCAATATTTCCCGTCTGTTGCGCGACGGCTACACTTCTGAAAAATAACGGAAATCTGCGGATACAGTCCCGTGTTTTTCGGGAAAATGTCCCGACTCTCGCGACGAAGGCGAAGGCCCGTGCGCTCCAGCGTCAACAGCCGAATGCCGGCGATATTTGGCGTCGTAAAATCAATCGGCGTCAAACACGCTGGCTCGCGCGCAGTCGTTGACTCGGCGCAGATCGAATTAAGTCGTCGCCGAAACGCCAGTGGTTTTCCGCCGCAAGGGCAGGCTCGCGATCAGAACAGCAAGAATTCCCGTGACGAAAATGCCGTCGAACGTTCCTGCGCCGCCAAACGAGACGATCGGCGTCCCGATGCCCTCTAGCTTATCAAGATTGAGCAGGTCGGCGCCGATGAGCGTGCCGAGACTGCCGCTGACATAGGCGACCGGAGCGGCGACATCGCGCGACAACAGGATCGCGAGAGCCGCCGACAATAGCGGCGGCGCCAGGATCGGCACGCTAATGCCGGCGCCGGGCACAATCCGCGCAAGGAAATGAACCACAACAGCGACGATCGCCGTCGCAAGCGCTGCGACGATCCAGATGCGATTGCGGACGAGCAGATAGATCGAAAGCAACAGCGGTATAACGGCGCCGCCGACGTTTACCGCCAGTATCATTCCCGGCCAATCGACGAGCATGGGGACGACGTAGCGCCTCCCGAAATAGTCGATCATCTCTTGAGGAACGACGCGCTCGTCGGCGAAGTGCGCGATCGGTATGTTCACATAGCTACCCAGAAGCGACGCGAACAAGAGGAGCGTCGCAAATTTGGAGCTCAGGCCGATGCGGCCGAAAGCATAGCGGAGCACCCCAAACTGGATCAGCAGGAACAGCGCGATGAGCGCGCCCAGGAAGACCGCGTAGAGGATTGGCGGCAGCGGGAGATAGTCAACATGTTGCGAGTTCACGCGCTGCCCCGTGCATTGCCGTGCGTCGACCGTAAAGCCGCATATAGGGGCGAAGCGATGCGAGTCGAGTTGAGTTGAGTCTCAGTTAGGTGAAGAGCCGAGCCGAAGCGAGACGGAGCGCGCCCTTGGCTTGACCCTCACGGTGGCTCGGCGCCGTCTGCCGGAGCGGATGATCGCCCGATCAAAATTTTGGCGATTGTCTTCAAATTCCTGGCGGACAGCACAATTACGCGATGTCGGGCGTTCGAGCATCGATACGGCGCCCAAAAGTGGAGTCTTGCGCATAGCCGCATCTTGCGCGGCGAAGATTTGAGGAGAATGCTGATGATCGAGCAGCTCTCGAACTTTCCCGCGAACGTCGTTGCGATCGTCTGCAAGGGACGCGTGACGAAAGCCGATTATGACGCCGTTCTTGTGCCGGCGGTTCGAGATGCGCTCGAGAAACATGACAAGGTCAGGATCTATTACGAAATCGCGCCTGACTTTTCGGGATTTGATCCGGGCGCGATGTGGGAGGACTTCAGGGTTGGAATGGAGCATCTCACGCGCTGGGAACGGGTCGCGCTTGTCACGGACGTTGAGTGGATCAAGCACACGATGCAGTTTTTCAGCTTCATGATGCCCGGCGACATGAAGGCGTTTCCGACCACGCAAGCCGATCAGGCGCGCGACTGGATTGTCGCTCAGTGACGCGCCGCTCCGCCCTCGCGCATCGGCAGCGACGCGGTTAGCCGCGCGCCGCCTTTTGCGTCGTTCGCAAGCGTGAGCGCGCCGCCGAGCGCGCCGACTCGTTCGCTCATACCGCGCAAGCCGAGACCGCTCGAGGACGCGGAACGAGTCGCTTGGAGACCCGCCCCATTGTCCCGCACGACAATATGCAATGCCCCCTTCGACCGCTTGACGGCGACCTCGACCAGATTGGCGCCTGAATGTCGAAGCGCATTGGCGAGCGCTTCCTGCACGATGCGATAGGCGGTGAGCGCGGTCGCTTCTTCGATGTCCCCTGAGGCGCCGTCGAGCGAAAGTGCGATGGCGACCTTCGGGTTGGTTTCGCGCCAGCCTTGCGCCAGCGCCTCCAACGCGTCGGCAAGTCCCATTTCCTCGAGGGCGGCGGGACGCAGCCGGCCGAGAATGCGCCTGTTGACCTGTTGCAGAGCGGCGATCTGCGCGTCGATGCGGGCGCAGTCTTCGGCGAGCCGGGTCGGGTCTGCGCCCGACGCCGTCACCCGTCGCGCCAACGCGCCAACGCCAGCGCGCACCGCAAACAGAAAGGGGCCGATTTCGTCATGCAGATCGCGGGCGATGTCTTTTCGCTCTTCGTCCTGCACATGGATCATGCGCCGCACGAGCTTGCGATTTTCTTCGTCGAGCCGTTGCAGCGTTGCGGCGAGCGCGTTGATTCGTTCAGCGATGATGACGAATTCCGGAGACCCGTCGGCGGGAACGCGCATCGAATGTTCGCCGCGCTCCAGACGCTTCAGCCCCTCCGCGAGCGTCGCGACCGGACGCAGCGTCCGCGACACGGCGAGCGAAACGAGCGCGAAGGCGGCGACGGCGATTCCCGCGCCGCCGATCGCGAGCCAGACGATCTCCTGCCAAATCTCGGCGATCTCATCCGCGGGATTGGGAGCGATCATGATCGCGGCGCCGCGCCCAGTTTCGATTCGGGTCACGGCGGCGTTTGGCAGCACGATCCGGCTGAACCACTGCGGCGCGCGGTCGACGTCCTCCCGAGCTGGCGTCTCCTCTCCGGCGAGCGTGACGCGAACATGGCGCAGCCGCCGCGCGTCGGCGAGAAGTCGCGCGATCTCCGCCTGCGGGTCTGGCGCCGCGTCAAGCCGCGTTAGCGTCGCTTCTATGAGTTCGCGCGCAAGCCGCGTCGCGCCGTCGGCTTCGGCGCGAACGCGCGCGCCCGCATGCAACACGAGCAGGCCGACGCCGAGCGCCAATCCCAGCGCCAGCACGACGCCGAGCAGCAGCGACAGGCGAAGGCGCAGGGAGAGCCTTCGAAGCATGGGCCAAGTCTCTAGAGAAGCGTGCGACTTTACGAAAGGCCCCAAATGCCGGCAATGTTTCGCCGCCTGCCTTCGGCACGCCCGGGAGACTTGGAGCCACGTTGAATTATGCGCGTTCTTATCGTCGACGACCATCCGATCATCGTTTCCGGCTGCGCGGCGATGCTCGCCGGCGAGGGCGACATCGACGTCGTCGACGCGCGAGACGCGGAGACGGGTCTTGCCGTCTTCGTGGCGCAAAAGCCCGACGTAACTGTCGTCGACATCGGCCTGCCGGGGGTTTCGGGATTCGAATTAACGCGGCGGATTCTCGCAGCTGATCCGCAGGCGCGCATCGTCGTCTTCAGCATGAACGACGATCCGATCTTCGCGGCGCGCGCGATTCAGATGGGGGCCAAAGGCTATGTGACGAAAAACGACGATCCCTATCTCTTGCTGACGGCGGTGCGCGAGGTCGCGTCCGGCGGCGTTTTCCTCATGCCCAAAATCGCCAACCAGCTCGCCTTCGAAAAGAGCGGCGCTTCGGCTAGTCCGCTCTCCGCGTTGACCGCGCGCGAATTGGAGATTTTGCGAATGCTCGGGCGCGGGCTCGGAACGACGGAGATCGCCGAAGCGACTCAAGTCTCCTACAAGACCATCGCCAACAGCTGCTCGATCATCAAACGAAAGCTTGGCGCCCGCACGCCGATGGAGCTGATGCGCATCGCGCTCGAACACAAACTGACGTGAGGGATGGCATTCACCCTCCCCCTCCAGGGGAGGGTGGACGCGCCTTACTTTCCTTGCGCGTCCGGATAGGGCTCCGGCGGCGCGTATTTCGCCGGAACCGGTCCCGTCAGCGCGCCGAGAAAGGCGACAATGTCGGCCGCGTCCCTCTCCGACAGATCCTGCCCGAGCTGCGTCTTGCCCATGATTTTCACGGCTTTCGTCAGGTCCTCGACCGACCCGTCGTGAAAATAGGGTGCTGTCTGCGCGACATTGCGAAGGCTTGCGACCTTGAAGACATAAAGGTCGGCGTCATTCTTGGTGACGTCCGCGCGGCCCTTGTCAGGCGCCTTGACGCCGGTTTCTTTCCAGTAGTCGCTCACGACGCCGAATTTCTGGAAGGAACTGCCGCCGACGCCCGCGCCATTGTGGCAAGAGGCGCAGCCGAGATCGATGAATTTGCGCAGCCCGGCCTGTTCTTGATTCGACAGCGCCGAGGCGTCGCCCGCAAGGAAAGCGTCGAATTTGGCGGGCGTCAGCAGGGTGCGCTCGAAGGCGCCGACCGCGACGCCCCAATTCTTGGAATTGATGGGGTCCTTGTCGCCGGGGAACGCTTTGGCGAAGGCGCCGGCGTAGGCGGGAACCGCCTTCAGCTTGCTCATCGCCGTCGCCTGATCGGGATTGCCGAAGCTCACAGGGCCCAGCAGCGATTTTTCCGCCTGGTCTTCGAGCGATTCGCGTTCGCCGCGCCAATGCTGTTTGAAATTCAGCGCGGCGTTGAAGATCGACGGCGCGTTGCGCGGATTTTCCTTGCCGAACACGCCGATCGCCTTCGGCAGCCCGTCGCTCGCCTGCTTGTCCGGCAAATGGCAATGCGCGCAACTGACATTGCCGTCCATCGACACGCGGTTTTCGAAGAACAACCGGCGACCAAGCTCGATTCGCGCCGCCGTCACCGAATCATTGATGGGGGGAGGGATGACGATCGGCTGGAAATTCTGTTTCGCGTCCTCAAGAAGCGTCTTCGCGTTCGGAGGCTCCGCGTGGGCGGTCGCAGCGATGAACAGGAGAGAGACGAGGGCGATGAAAAAAGAAGGCGCGCGCAAATTCGACGCTCCTGTTCGCGGCCACTCGTCTCGCCGACGCCGGCCAAAATGATTCGAGCCGGCGATACGAAAAGCGCAGCCGCTTTGCGCAGCGCTCTTCTTGCCGGCTCGATTTTTGGAATTCGTTGGCGGCTTCGACGAAGCGAAGGCCGCGCCGAAATTAGATCTCGGCGGACTCGTAGCTGGTGATTTCCATGCCGACGCAGACTTCGACAATCACGGGAGTCGTCCAGGCCATTTTTTCCTCCGTATTAGAACTCTTACGGCTCTGCCTGCTTATGTGGCGCATCGCGCCCGCAGGTTTAAGCTCGGCGCAGCATTTAACATGATCGCCGCCGCTTCGCAAATGGGATGCGGCGCACAATATCGGCCGCTGGCGACGACAGCTGAGCGCTTCTGTGGGGCCTCGAATGCAAATGACGCAGCCGAACGTCTCGACAGTCGCCGTGACGGCTGATAGGCATAAGCAAAACACGGGAGGAGCCGCCCGGCTCGGCGAGTAGACGCTAAAAAACAAATGGATAGCGTTCACTTCGCCGTTAAGCTTTTGAGCTTGGCCGGGGCAGGTCGCAAATCGGGGTAGGAATGGAGACAGCGACGCTCGACGGCAAGGCGATTGCGCTTTGCGACGCCTATCGACATGCCGCCAAAATTCTCAATGGGGCGGCCTTTCCGCTCGTCGCCGGCCTAGGCGCCGACGTCGCCGGCGCGCGCGCCGCGATCCTCCTGGCCGAGCGGCTGAGGGGTGCCTTCGATCATCTCGCGTCGCGCGAAACGCTCGCCGATATCGACGTCAAGCGTTCCTTCGGCATGTTCACGACGACGGCGAACGAAGCGCGCCTTCGCGGCGACTGCGTCGTGCTGATCGGCCCGGGGCTGACGCGCGCCTGGCCTGGAATGCTGGAGCGCCTAGCGCTTGCCGAGCCGCCGCGCCGCGGGGCGCAAGCGCAGCAGCCGCGCAAGGTGATTTGGGTCGGGCCGGAAGGCGACGAAGCGAACGCCGTCCCCGGCGCAAAGGTCATTCCGGCTTCTGAGCAGGAACTTTCTGGCGTGCTGGCGGCGTGGCGCGCCCGCTTCGGCGGACGGCCGGTGGCGCTGGGCGCCGAAAAAGTCGCTCTCATCGACGGTCTCGTGGAGACGCTGCGAAACGCGCGCTTTGGCGTCTTCGTCTGGTCGGCTTCGACGCTCGATCCGCTGGCGATCGAAATGCTGCAGGGTTTGGTTATCGAGCTCAACGCCACGACCCGATTCACTGGCGTTCATATCGGCGGCCGTAGCGGCGCTTCGGGCGTGACCCAGACCGCCGGCTGGATGACGGGCTTTCCGCCGCGCACGGGCTTTGGCCGTGGGTATCCGGAGCACGACCCCTGGCGTTTCGAAGCCTCGCGGCTTGTCGACAGCGGCGAGGCCGATGCGGCGCTGTGGATCTCCGCCTTCGACGGCGAAAAACCCGCCTGGTCCCGCGCCGACATCCCGCTCATCACGCTTGCGCCGGCGCAGGCGGCGCCGTCGCGGGGGCTGTTCATTGAAATCGGTCAGCCCGGCGTCACCCATGATTCGGTGCTGATGAGTCTGGAAACCGGCGGCATGACGCTGCGCAAAGCCAGCGCGCCGACAAACGCGCCGAGCGTCGCGCAGGCGATTGGCGCCATCATGGCGGAAGTTTCGGAGGGCGCATGGCGCTGACAGTTTTGCGCGGCGGCCATATCGTCGATCCGGCGACCGGCCAGGACGCGATCGGCGACGTGTGGTTCGAGGATGGCCGCATCGTCGAGCGGCCCGAAGGGCGCAGCGCCGATCAGGAAATCGACGTCTCCGGCCATATCGTCATGGCCGGGGCGATCGACATCCATTCGCACATCGCCGGCGGCAATGTGAACACGGCGCGACTGCTGCTGCCGGAGCTGCATCGCGCGATTCGGGCGCGGCTGGCCGACACGCCGCTTTCGACCGCCAAATGGTCGAGCTACGAGACGGGCCGTCTCTACGCGCAGATGGGCTTCACCACTGTCGTCGAGCCGGCGATGGCGCCGCATCACGCCTTGCAGACCCATCTCGAATTCAACGACGTGCCGATCCTCGACAAGGGCGCGCTCACCGTGCTCGGCAACGACGACTTTCTGCTCGGCATGTTGCGCGACGGCGAGACCGACGGCGCGATCAATGACTATGTCGCGCAGACCGTCGAGAACACCCGTTCGCTCGGACTGAAGTGCATCAATCCCGGCGGGGTCGAGGCCTTCAAGGAGAACATGCGCGCCTTCGGGCTCGACGACGTCGTGCCTTTTTACGGGCTGACGTCGCGCCAGATTTTCCAGGCGCTGCAGAAGTCGACTCAGGCCGTGGGCATCGCCCATCCGCTGCATCTGCACATGAACAATCTGGGCCTTGCCGGCAATATCGACACGGCGCTCGCGACGATCGACGCGGCGCAGGGGCTGCCGCTCCATCTCGCGCATGTGCAGTTCTACGCCTATGGCAAGGAAGGCAAGAACGGCTTCTCGTCGGCCGGCGCGGTCTTCGCCGAGAAGATCAACGCCAATCCGAATGTTTCCGTCGACGTCGGCCAGGTGATGTTCTCCGACACGGTGACGATCTCGTCCGACGTTCTGAAACAATTCAACAGCCTGCCCGGCGCGATCCCGAAGAAGGGCGCAATCTTCGACGGCGACGCCAATGGCGGCGGCATCGTTCCCTACGCCTATAAGATTTCGAACTACTACAACGCTATCCAATGGGCGGCGGGCCTGGAGCTCTTCCTGCTCATTGATAATCCCGAGCAGGTGTTCTTCACCACCGACCATCCGAACGGCGGTCCCTTCACGACCTATCCGGAGCTCTTCGCACTGCTGATGAGCGCCGATCTTCGCGCGCAGCATCTTGCGCGCCTTCCGGCCGACGTGCTGGAGCACACCACGCTGCCGTCGATTTCGCGCGAGTACACGCTTTACGAAATTGCGCAGATGAGCCGCTCCGGCGCCGCGAAGCTCTTTGGCTTTGTCGATCGCGGCCGGCTCAGTCCAGGCGCCGTCGCCGACATCGCCGTTTATAAGCCTGGACGCGACGTCGCCGGCATGTTCCGGCGCGCGGCCCTCGTCTTCAAGGACGGCGCCCTCGTCGTGCGCGATGGCCAAGTCTCGCATTACACGCGCGGCAAGACGCTGCATATTCGCCCGCGCTACGATCAGCAGATTACGAATCGCCTCGATTCCTATTACGACGATCTTTACGGTCTGCCGCGCAGCATCTTCGACGTGCCCGACGCCGCGCTGCCGCACAAGGACGCCTTTGCGGAGGTTCCATGCCGGATATAATTCGCAACGGCGTCACGATAGACGACAATTTCGCCGAAGCCTTCCCGATGAGCGGGACGGGCATTCTGATCACCGCGCCGAACGCCAAATGGGCGCGGCAGGCGGCGCTGACGATGACGGGTTTTGCAACGTCGGTCATCGGCTGCGGCTGCGAGGCCGGAATCGATCGCGAAGTGCCGCCCGAAGAAACGCCGGACGGACGTCCGGGAGTTCGCGCGCTGCTCTTCGCCATGTCGTCGAAAGACGCGGAGAAGCAGCTCGTCAACCGGCTCGGCCAATGCGTGCTGACCTGTCCGGGTTCCGCGGTCTATTCGACGGTCGCCGGCGAATTCGAGTTTAAGGTCGGCGACGCGGTGCGCCAGTTCGGCGACAAGTGGCAGATGTCCAAGGTCGTCGACGACCGGCGCTACTGGCGCGTGCCCGTCATGGACGGAGAGTTTTTCTGCGAAGGCAAGGTCGGCCTGACGAAGAAATCCGTTGGGGGCGGCAATCTTTTGATCATGGGCGCGGACTGGGACAAGACCATGCGCGCGACCGAGGCCGCCGTCTCGGCGATCGACGGCGTCGCCGACGCGATTGCGCCGTTCCCGGGCGGCATCGTGCGTTCGGGCTCAAAGGTCGGTTCGAAATACAAGGGCATGAGCGCGTCGACCAATGACGCTTATTGCCCGACATTGCGGGGCGTCACCAAAAGCGAGCTCGATGCGGATATCGGCTGCGTGCTTGAAATCGTCATCGACGGCTTGACCGACAACGCCGTGCGCGAGGCGATGCGCGCGGGGCTTCACGCCATTATCGAGATGGGGTCGGAGCAGGGCGCCAAGCGCGTCGGCGCCGGCAATTACGGCGGCAAGCTCGGGCCGTTTCATTATCATCTGAAGGAATTGCTGCCGTGAAGCCCTTTACCTTCACGCTTCGTCAGGAGCCGCCGCAGCGCGTCGATCTCTCGGCGCTGACGCCCGACCGCCTTGCAGGAAAATCCGTCGCGCAGATCGAAGAGATCGAGCTCGGCGTGACGCGCATTTCGACGAAAGTCGGCGACCTCTTCAAAGTTTCGGAAGGCGATCTGAAGACTGTTCGCTTTGAGGGCGGCTCTTCCCGCTTCGATCTTCTCGGCGCGAAGCTTCTGCCTGGCTTCGCGATTCATGTCGAAGGCGACGTCGGGGCGCAGTGCGGCCGTCTGGCCAAGGGCGGCAGGATCACCGTCGCCGGGAACGCTGGCCCGCACGCAGCATCCGGCAACCTTGGCGCCGAGATGGAGATCAAGGGCGACGTCGGCGATTTCCTCGCCGGACCGCTCGCGGGCGAACTCGCCGGCATGGCTGGCGGGCGCGTCATCGTGCGCGGCAGGGCGGGCGAACGTGTCGGCGATCGGCTGCGCCGCGGCATTATCCTGATCGAAGGCGACGCCGGGGAAGATCTCGGCGCACGCGTCATCGCCGGCACGATTCTCGTTTTGGGCCAGGCCAAGGGGCGCGTCGGCTATCTCAACAAACGCGGCTCGATTGTGCTCGCGCGCGGCGGCTGCTTCGGTTCGACCTATGTCGACTGCGGCGCGCATGACCTGACTTTCGCGCGGTTTTTCGCGCGCTCTCTCAGGGATCATAGCGCCCCCGCCGCCGATCTCCTGTCGCGCAAGCTGCGCCGCTATGGCGGCGACACGGCGGTCTATGGCAAGGGCGAGATATTGACCGCCGACTGACGGGCATTACCCTTGCTAGAAAGCGAAACGCCCTCGAGCGGGCGCTTAGCAAGGAGATTGCGATGATTTTCGTCGAACTCATCCTTACTGTCTGCACGCTGGCGCAGCCCGCCGCCTGCGACGAGCGAAAGCTCGTCCTCGAATCGACCACGGGCTCGACCAGCAATTGCATGATGCAGGCGATGCCATATATCGCTCAATGGTGCGGCGAACACCCGCAACTGACGGTTACAAGGTGGCGTTGCGCGCGGCCGGGAGCGGAAGGCGACAAGATCTGATCGAGGCCTGCGGGCGCGGTCGGTTCCATGGCGAATGAATGGAAAAGACGATCGGCCGGCGCCCTTCGCGGCGCCCTACGCGCCTCCCGACGAGAGCTTCGCTGAGGCTTTCCTGAAATCGCGTCCGGACGCAGCGACGCGACGCGTCACGGAAGAAACTGCGTTGACGCTCGTGCGTGGCATTCGCGCCCGGCGCGATCTTCTCGGCGGCGTCGAAGACTTCCTCCACGAATTCTCGCTTTCGTCGCATGAGGGTCTGGCGGTTATGGCGCTCGCCGAAGCGCTGCTGCGCGTGCCCGACGATGTGACGGCGGATCGGCTCCTTGCCGATAAGCTCGCCGAGGGCGATTTCTCCCATCACGTGATATCGAGCGACGCGCTGCTCATTCAGACCTGCGCCTTCGCGCTGGGACTTTCGGCGCGTATCGTCGACGTCACGGAGCCGCGCGGGCTCGTCGCCGACCTTGCCCGGCGTCTCGGCCTACCCGCGCTGCGCGCCGCCGCGCGTCAGGCGATGCGGCTGATGGGCGCTCATTTCGTCTTTGGCGAAACCATCGAAGCGGCGATCAGACGGGAGCAGGGACGGCGCGAGCGCTTCTCTTATGACATGCTTGGCGAAGGCGCGCGGACGGCGGAAGACGCCGAGCGCTATTTTGAAGCCTACGCCCACGCCATTCGCGGCATCGGCGACTCGGCCGGAAGCTCCGGGCTCCCTATGCGCCCCGGAATTTCGATCAAGCTCTCGGCGCTGCATCCGCGCTATGAGGCGATTTCGCGCGAACGCGTATTGCAGGAATTGCCGCCGCGGTTGCTTGACCTCGCGCGCCTCGCCAAAGAGCGCGATCTCGTTTTCACCATCGATGCGGAGGAGGCGGATCGACTCGAACTTTCGCTGGACGTGATCGCACGCGTCGTCGAAGATCCGTCGCTTTCCGGCTGGGACGGATTCGGGCTCGCGGTGCAGGCCTATCTGAAGCGCGCGATGGCCGCGATCGACTATGTCGCCTCGCTCGCGGAAGCGAACCATCGGCGCTTCATGGTGCGTCTCGTCAAGGGCGCCTATTGGGACAGCGAAATCAAACGCGCCCAGGAGCGCGGTCTCGCCGATTATCCCGTGTTCACGCGCAAGGCGATGACCGATCTCAATTTCGACGCCTGCGCGGCGCGGCTCTTCGACCAACCGCGTCTCTTTCCGCAAATCGCCACCCATAACGCGCGTAGCGTCGCCGCGGTTCTGACGATGGCGGGCGGGCGGCGCGACTTTGAGTTTCAGCGCCTGCACGGCATGGGCGAGTCGCTCTATGAGTCGCTGGCGGAAATGAGCGACGCCGCGGTTCGAATCTATGCGCCGGTCGGTCCGCACCGCGATCTTCTCGCCTATCTCGTGCGGCGTTTGATCGAGAACGGCGCCAATTCCTCTTTCGTCGCGCGCGCCGCCGATCCTGAGACGCCGGAGAGCGCGCTCGTCGCGGACCCTTATGAAGCGCTCGGCGCGCCAAATCGCGCGCGCCATCCGCGTCTTCCGCCGCCAAGCGAGATTTACCTGCCGCAACGCGCCAATTCGAAAGGCGTGGAGTTTGGCGATCGGACTGCGCTTGCTGCGCTGATCGACGAAACGCGCGCGCCGGTTCCGCCGCCTGACGCACGACCGAGCGTCGAGTCGCGAGCTGCGGCGCGCCCGGTCCTGTCGCCGATCGACGGCGCCGTTGTCGGCCATGTCGTTGAAGCGGATGAAGCTGCGGCGCGTGCTGCGATTGCGACGGTGGCGCGCGCCTTCGCTGAATGGTCCAGGACTCCGTTCGAGGCGCGCGCGCGGATGATCGAACGCGCGGCCGATCTCATTGAGGCGCGACGCGGCCCGTTGATCGCCTTGTTGCAAAGCGAGGGCGGCAAGACTCTCGACGATGCGCTCGCCGAGGTGCGCGAGGCGGCCGATCTTTGCCGCTACTACGCCGGCCAGGCGCGAATTCTCTGCGCCGACATGCCGCTGCCGGGCGCGACGGGCGAAGCCAATGTCCTGCGCCGGCATGGACGCGGCGTCTTTATTTGCATTTCGCCGTGGAATTTTCCGCTCGCGATTTTCATCGGTCAGGTCGCAGCGGCGCTGGTCGCGGGAAATGGCGTCGTCGCGAAGCCCGCCGAGCAGACGCCGCTCGTCGCCGCCATGGCGATCGAGCTCCTACGCGAAGCCGGCATTCCGAAGGACGTGCTGCACTTTGCGCCGGGCGATGGCGCCATTGGCGCCGCGCTTGTCGCGGATCCGCTGACCGCCGGCGTCGTCTTTACCGGCTCCGTCGAAGTGGCGCAGCGGATCAATCGCGCGCTCGCCGAGCGAGATGGCGCGATCGCGCCGCTCATCGCCGAAACGGGCGGGATCAATGCGATGATCGTCGATTCAACGGCGCTGATCGAACAGGTCGTCGACGACGTCATGGCGTCAGCCTTCCGATCGGCCGGCCAGCGGTGTTCAGCCTTGCGGCTGTTGTGCCTGCAAGAGGAGATCGCGCCCGTCTGCATCGAGACGCTGATTGGCGCTGCGCGCGAGTTGCGGGTCGGCGATCCGCGCGAGATCGGCGTGCATGTCGGCCCGGCGATTGACGCTGAGGCGAAGGGCAAACTCGACGCCTATCTTTCGCGTCAGCGCGCAGCCGGGAGAATTCTTTACGCTGGCGTTGCGCCGTCGACAGGAACTTTCGTCGCGCCGCATATCGTCAGGCTCGATCGCGTCGAGGATTTGCAGGAAGAAATCTTCGGACCCGTCCTACACGTGGCGACGTGGCGGTCCGAGCATCTGTCGCAACTGCTCGCTGACATCGAGGCCAGTGGATATGGCCTCACGCTCGGCATGCATACGCGCATCGAACAGCGCATTCGGGCGGTGTCGCGCAAAGCGTCCGCCGGCAATATCTACGTCAATCGCAACATGATCGGCGCGGTCGTCGGCAGTCAGCCTTTCGGCGGATTCGGCTTGAGCGGCACCGGTCCGAAGGCGGGCGGGCCGGATTATCTCTTGCGATTCCTTCATGAGACGACGCTGACGATCAACACCGCGTCTTCGGGGGGCGACGCAGGACTGTTGTCGCTCGGAGACTCCGACGAGCTTGATCGCGACAAATTGGCGCAAGCACGCCCGTTGAAGTCACACCTCTGACGCTCCACTTCACTAACGTTTCCAGATCGATCGTCAGCGCCATCGTTGCTGAATTTTCGGTTGCTTGGCGATCGTCCGTAAAGAGGGAGATCAGCATGGCCGAACAAAGCAAGCTGCCAGCGTCACGAGAGTCCACGCAGGCCGGCGTTTTCGATTGGCGTCCTTTCGAATCCTTCCGGCGCCAGTTCGATCGTCTGTTCGACGACTTTCCGTCGCGTAGAAGCTTGGCCGATTTCCAGCCGTTTGACCGACTGATGTCGGCGGCGACGCCGCCAGTCGATTTCGTCGAGAAGGACGGTGGATATGAGATTACCGCCGAACTGCCCGGGCTCGATGAGAAGAGCGTCGATGTGAAGCTTTCGAACGGCGTCTTGTCGATTTCCGGCGAGAAGAGCGAAGAGAAGGAAGAAAAGAAGGAGGGCTATTACTGTTCAGAGCGCCGATACGGCTCGTTCCGCCGCGCCTTCAGGGTTCCCGAAGGAGTCGACGCGGAGAAAATCACTGCGGACTTCGAAAAGGGCGTGCTGAAAATCAAGCTGCCGAAAACGCCGGAATCCAAGCAGGAAGAAAAGAAGATCGAGATTGCAGCCAAGTAGCGCCGCGTTGGACGCGGCGCTCAAGCGCAGCCTCTAAGATCGCAGGCCGGCGCGTCCGTGCGGAGCGCCGGCGATATTTTGCTTGTGCGCTGGCCGGCGCATCAGGCGCGGCAGCACGAGATGCGGCAACACGCCCTCGCGAATGACAGCCCGCCGCAGCGGCCCGAGCGCCGCCATGGCGATGAAGCTCGCGCCGCGCAACAAATCCACCGGCAGATAGGGAATGATGAGCGACCGGTTGAGCAGGTCGACGCCATGCGTTCTAAAGCCGATGTCGCCGCGCCGGTGACGATCGTAACGCGCTAGCGCCCGCGACAATTCGCGCGGATTCTTGAGATCGACGCTGGCGAGACAATCCTCGAGATCGGCGACGTCGCGCAGACTTAAATTCAGTCCTTGCGCGCCGATCGGCGGAAAGATGTGACATGTCTCGCCGACGAGCGCGAGGCGGCCCGTCGCATGCTTCGACACCTGCATGCCGCCCATGCGGAACTGCCCGATGTCGCCTTCAATGCGCATCGCGCCCAGTTCCGACTTGGCGAAATCCTCGATTTCAAATTCGAGCTCTTCGCGCGGCTTCGCGAGGCGTCGCCGCGCATCGGCGACGCTCATCAGCCAGACGAGGCTCGAACGATTCGGCGCATCCTCGCGCGCGGGCAGCGGCACCAGCGTGAAAGGTCCCGAGCGCGTGTGATATTCCGTCGAGACATTTTCGTGCGGGAACTCGTGGCGCAGCATCATGGTGAGCGCGATCTGCGGATAGGTCCATTCCTTCACGTCGATGCCGGCGACCGCGCGGGCGCGGCTGTTGCGCCCGTCCGCAGCAACGATGAAGTCCGCCTGGAGCCGGCGTCCGTCTGCGAGAATGGCGACGGCGCCGTCGCCGTTGAATTCGTAATCCGCGATATCGGCGTCGACGAATGCGATTTCGGAGCGGCCGCGACAAAGATCCAGCAGAATGGCGACGAGATCATCGTTCGACACATTGACGCCGAGCGCCGGCAGTCCGATTTCGCGCGCCCGCAGGTTGAGTTCCGGCACCGGCAGAAACTGATCGGTGTCGTCGATCATGTGGATCGCTTCGACGGCGCAGCCGCGCGCTCTGACGCGCTCCAGCGCGCCGAGCGCATCGAGAAATCGGACGGACGATTCGAACAAGGCGACCGTGCGTCCCGGCAGCGGCGGCGGAATGCGGCCGGCGAGCGTCGTTTTCAATCCCGCACGCGCGAAGGCCAGCGCCGCTGCAAGGCCGGTCGCCCCGGCGCCGGCGACGAGAATTTCCGATCTGATGTTTTCGTGCGCCGCTGTCATCTCATCCGTCTCCTGCGTCTGTTATAGCGGGAGACTCTTCGGAGCGCGAGCAGGACGGGCGAGCAGGTCGGGCGAGCAGGACGGCTTTGGCTCGGCGCGACGGCGGTGGTAGGCTCACGTCCCGCTTCTCCAGTCGCCGCGCCTCGTGACGTCTTCTCGCCTCATCGGCCTTTCTGTCCACCTGTTCACGGCGAGCGGCGCGGCGCTCGGCCTGATCGCGCTGTTCCTCGCGGCGGACGGCCGTTTTGCCGCTATGTTCGCCTGGCTTGGCGCGGCGCTCGTCGTGGACGCCATCGACGGAACGTTGGCGCGGCATTTCCGGGTGACTGAAACGGCGCCCTTCATCGACGGCGTCGCGCTCGACCTGGTCGTCGACTTTCTCAACTATGTCGTCACGCCGCTTGTGGCGCTATGGCGCTCCGGCCTTTTGGATCCGGCGCTCGCCGCGCCCGTTTGCGCCGCGGTCTGCGCCTGTTCGGCGCTCTATTTCGCGGATCGGCGAATGAAAACGACGGACTACTGGTTTCGCGGATTTCCGTCGCTGTGGAACATCGTGGTCTTCTATCTTCTCGTGCTGCGGCCGCCGGCCGCCGCGAGTCTCACGCTGGTTCTCGTGACGGCGGCGTTCATGTTCGTTCCGGTCGTCTTTGTTCATCCGCTGCGCGTTCAGCGGCTGCGACCTGCGACGCTCGTCGTGACAATCATCTGGGGCGGGGCGGCGATCGCGGCGGTCGCACAGAATCTTGCGGCGGCCTCCTTCACCGTAAAGGCGGCTCTGGTCCTGACGGGGTGCTATTTTCTCGCTTTGCCGCTTTTTCGCGAGGGCGGCGCGATCGCGAAAGGGGAGGACGATGGTTAAGGCGATTCGCGTGCATCAGCCCGGCGGGCCGGATGCGCTCGTCATGGAAGACGTCGATCTGCCGGCTCCGACCGCCGACGACGTGCAAATCCGCCACGCCGCCATTGGCGTCAATTTCATAGACGTCTACCGCCGTACCGGCGTTTATCCGGCGGAATATCCGTTTATCCCGGGACATGAAGGCGCCGGCGAGGTGATCGCCGTCGGCGAGAATGTGAAGAACTTCAAGGTTAGGGATCGGGTCGCTTATGTCGGCGCGCTTGGCGGCTATTCGGAGGCGCGCAACATCGCCGCCGGCTCAGTGGTCCATCTGCCGAAATCCTTCAGCTATGAGCAGGGCGCGGTGATGATGCTGAAAGGGCTGACGGCGCAATATCTGCTGCGCAGGACATTCAAGGTGGAGAAAGGCCATCGCGTTCTCGTCCATGCCGGCGCCGGCGGCGTTGGGCAGATCCTCTGCCAATGGGCGAACGCGCTCGGGGCGAAGGTCATCGCCACGGTCGGGTCTCCGGAAAAGGCCAAGATCGCGGAGGAGGCCGGCGCGCGGCGCACGATTCTTTATCGCGAGGAGAACTTCGTCGAGCGCGTGCGCGACATCACCAAGGGCAAGCTGTGCGATGTCGTCTATGACGGCGTCGGGCGCGCGACGTTCCCGGCTTCGCTCGATTGCCTGAAGCCGTTCGGCATGTTCGTGAGTTTTGGCTCAGCCTCCGGTCCGATCTCGGCTTTCGATCTCGGCCTTCTGGCGCTGAAAGGATCGCTTTATGCGACCCGTCCCTCGCTTTTCACCCATATCGCCCGCCGGCGCGACTATGAGGAGATGATGGACGATTTCGTCCATGCGGTGAAGCGGGGCTTCGTGACTCTCGCCGAGCCCGCGCGGTATCCGCTCGCCGACGCCGCCAAGGTGCACGCCGCGCTCGAATCACGCGCCACCAGCGGCTCCATGGTTCTAATTCCATGATTTCGCCATAAAGGGACCGGCGAAAGCAGGGCTGCGGCGACAATCTTGACATGTGTGGCAATTTGAGCACTGGGCCGACTGATGCGCTTCACAACGCTTTGTTAACTTAGCCGAATCTGGCTCAGGCCGCGCGCCTCTCACGGCGCGAGTTCAGCGGTTTATCCCCGCTTTTCGCGCCGCCAGCCGGCGAGTCGACAATTTCGTCCTACGCTTTTGGCGCAAATCGATTATGCTTTTCATGTTCCGGCTTTGAGGTTCCTCCCGCCTCTCGATTAGCCCGAACCGCCTTCCAAAGCCCGGCGTTTGAGCCGGGCTTTTTTCTTGGCCTCGCTCGGCAACCCCGCAGTTTCTATTGCAATTTTTCGGCAAGAGCCCCATCCTTGTGTGGCGGCGGGCTCTCTTTCGGGCTTTGGGCCGCGAAGCATGAGGGTTGCAACGCTGTCGACAGGTGTTCATCCGGGTGCGGCTCGTGGTCCGCTCCGACCGGAAATTGGCGCAAGCGCCCAATTGGCCGGCTCAATCGTGCAAAAGGTTCTCGCCAGCCTGGACGAAACCAAGGCCGAGGACATCGTCTCCATCGATCTGCGCGGAAAGACGGCGCTCGCCGATGACATGATCATCGCGACGGGCCGCTCGACCGTGCATGTCGGCGCCATCGCCGACAAGGCGATCAAGGCCCTCAAAGCGGCGGGCGTCGTTGCCCCGCGCGTCGAAGGCCTCTCCCAGTGCGACTGGGTGCTGATCGACGCCGGCGACGTCATCGTCCACATCTTCCGGCCCGAGGTGCGCCAGTTCTACAATCTTGAAAAGATGTGGGGCGGCGACCGACCGCTGGAGATTCGCCTGGTCTGACGGGAGCCGACGCAAGCGCCCTTGGGATCGCTTCTCGTCTCGCTTCTCGTCTCGCCTGGCGTCGCATGAAACTGGGACTGATCTGCGTCGGCCGCCTGAAGGCGGGTCCCGAGCGGGAGCTTTTCGCGCGCTACGCCGAGCGCACCCGCGCCCTGCGGCGGCTGGGCCTCGAAGGTCTCGAACTCAAGGAGATCGACGAGAGCAAGGCCTCCGGAGCCGAGCGGGCGTCGCGCGAAGCGATGGAACTGCTTGCGGCGCTGCCCGCCGAATCACGGCTTGCGGCGTTCGATGAACGGGGCAGGGCGGAGACCAGCGCAGCCTTCGCGCAATTCATCGCCTCCGAACGCGACAGGGGCTGCAAGGCGCTGTGGTTTGCCATCGGCGGCGCGGAAGGCCTCGACGAAAGCGTGCGCGCCCGAGCGACCGCCGTCTTCTCCTTCGGCGCGATGACGCTGCCGCATCAGCTGGCGCGCATTCTCGCCGCCGAGCAAATCTATCGAGCAATGACGATTCTGTCCGGCCATCCGTATCATCGGGGATGAGGTGGCCTCGGAGCGGCTAGCTTAGGGGCTCCTCCATAACTGGCAGTCCCGAAACGTCCCGTGTTTGTTGCGACAAGTCGTAGCTCACAGTGGTGATCTCCGGACACCGTCTGCAAGCTGCTTCGCCTTCCTGGAAATGCCAGCGGCACTCCTTTCGGATCGCGCATGGCGGCAAACTGTCGACTGCAGCGGGCAGCATTTTCACGACTCGCGTCGCCAACTGGCAATCTGCGCCGTCGAAGTGCGGACATTTATGCTCAGCGCAGGTCGCCGCGAGCCGAAACACTTCGGTCGGCTTTAAGGGCGCGGACATTGCGAGGATCTCGGGCGTCGCAGGGAGCTGCTCATTCAAATATTGGATGACAGGACTCGGCCCGTCCTGTTGAACGACGCCCAAGACCATCGCTCGATCCATGCCTGGCTGTGCGCTCGGACAGAGTTTCGACATGGCCTATGACCCAGCTATTTTTGCTCGAATTGTAGAATTTCCGGAGGAACAGGGATGCCGATAATAATGTGGCGACCAATCGAATAGACCGCGCCGCCCTGTTCGCCTGCGAAGGCTCCCAGATGGCTTGCGATGTCGCTGGCGAGCGCCTGCGTCTCACTAAGCGTGACTTGTGAAGCGACAGACTCCGGAACTGGAATGCCGCGAATCAGATATGACACCGAAACGGCGCTTGGAACTTCCAATTTGAATTTGGGATGTTTTGCGGTCGCGGCCTTTACGGCGGCTTGAACGGACTCGGTGAACTTGCTCATGGAAATCGAGACGGGCTTTTTCATTCTAAAACCCCTGCAAATTGAAATGTCTGAATATCGGTCAATACCGACGAGCAACACTTTTCGCGCGTCGACGTCAGGCTAACAGCAACGCAATATTCGCCGCAAGTTAAAATGAATGTATCTCTTGGTACATGCGGGTCCGCGTCGCTCGCGTTCTGGCTGTTTCGCTAGCGCTGAGAGCCTCGCCAAGATCCCGACGTCTACGCTGAACTTTAATGCACAGTGCGTCCATGCATCTCGCAGCCAAGTCCGGCGGCGCGCGCCGCCTCCTGCACCCTGTTGCCGGCCTTCTTCACCTTGTCGAAATCGCCGCGCAGCGCCTTGAGCGCGTTGCGTTCCTGGCCTATCTCCTCCGCCGTTCGCAGGCCCAACCGACGCAGAAGCGGCAGTGGCGGGCACCAGCCCTGCAGCGCGTGCTGGAGCAGAAAGCCGCTGACGAGAACCGGCAGCGCCAGCCAGCGACGATCTGACGTCAAGCCCAGCGCAAGTCCGACGAGCGCCACCGAGGAGGCGTTGGCCTCGAGCGCGCGCTCGATGTCCCACTCCCGGTCCAGCTCCTCCAGACGCTCGTCGATTTTCTCCGGGTGTTTGGCGAAGTACGACAGCCGCGCCTGCGTTTCCTTGCGAATGGCGCGATTGATATCCTCATCGGTGTTTTGTGCGACGCGAGCGACCGTGGTCGGCATGCATGCTACCTCCCCTTGTTCATTTCCAACCGAAAAGGCCGGCCGAAGTTCCTGACGTAGGGCCGCCGGCGGCCTTTACGGTCCGAATGGCATGCGCTAAACCCCGGCGGTAACGAGCCCCGGCGTTACCGCGCGGGGCTTTTTCTGTTGGAGATCGAGATACGGCCATGGCGAATGTGGCGGTGATCGGCGCCCAGTGGGGCGACGAGGGCAAGGGCAAAATCGTCGACTGGCTGTCGCTGGAGGCCGACGTCGTCGTGCGCTTTCAGGGCGGCCATAACGCCGGGCACACGCTCGTCATCGATGGCGTGACCTATAAGCTGGCGCTGCTGCCCTCGGGCATCGTGCGGCCCGGCAAGCTTTCGGTCATCGGCAATGGCGTCGTCGTCGACCCGCATTTCCTCGTCGGCGAGATCGACCGGCTGCGCGAGCAGGGCGTCGACATTTCGCCGATGAATCTCAAGGTCGCGGAAAATGCGCCGCTGATCCTCTCGCTGCATCGCGAGCTCGACGCGCATCGCGAGGAGGCGGGCGGCGGCGCCAAGATTGGCACCACCAAGCGCGGCATCGGACCCGCCTATGAGGACAAGGTCGGGCGTCGCTCGATTCGTCTCATGGATCTCGCCGAGCCCGATCTGCTCGACGACAAGATCGCGCGCGTGCTCGCGCATCACGATCCGCTGCGGCGCGGCCTGGGCCTGCCGGACGTCGACCCGGCCGCGCTGCGCGAGGAACTGCTGTCCGTCGCGCCGCGCATCCTGCCGTTCATGGACGCGGTGTGGGAGCTGCTCGAAGACAATCGCCGCGCCGGCAAGCGCATCCTCTTCGAGGGCGCGCAGGGCGTGCTGCTCGACGTCGATCACGGCACCTATCCCTATGTGACGTCGTCCAACACCGTGGCCGCGTCGGCGGCGAGCGGCTCGGGGCTTGGCCCCGGCGCCATCGGCTATGTGCTCGGCATCGCCAAGGCCTATACGACCCGCGTCGGCGGCGGCCCGTTTCCGACCGAGCTTCATGACGAGATCGGCCAGTTGATCGGCGATCGCGGCCGCGAATTCGGCACCAACACCGGACGGCGGCGCCGCTGCGGCTGGTTCGACGCGGTGCTGACCCGTCAGGCGGTGAAGACGTCTGGCATCAACGGCGTCGCGCTGACCAAGCTCGACATTCTCGATGGTTTCGACGAGATCAAAATCTGCACGCATTACATGCTCGACGGCAGGCGCATCGAACGCCTGCCGGCCTCGCAGGCGGCGCAGGCGCGCGTGCAGCCGGTCTATGAAAGCTTTCCCGGTTGGAAGGAATCGACGAGCGGCGCGCGCTCCTGGGCGCATCTGCCGGCGCAGGCGATCAAATATGTGCGTCGCGTCGAGGAGCTGATCGAGGCGCCGGTCGCTCTGCTCTCGACGAGTCCCGAACGCGACGACACGATCCTCGTGCACAATCCGTTTCAGGATTGAGCATACCCTCCCCTCGGTCAGCATCATTGGTTTTCGCGTAAGCGGCGCAGGCGTTGCTTGTATGCCACACACGTCCCATACCCGAGCGCCGCGCCTAAGCGTCGGCGGGCTCGATGATTTTAGCGTCTCCTTTTGTTTGCCGTAATTATGTATTTGAGGTAGACGCCTGAGCAATAAGGCTTCCGTCTTGCTTGCGTCATAAAGCCTAGACTTTACGCTTCGGGAAGGGTGTAGGATGAATGCGAATAATGCTAAGCTTTTGACGGACAGCCGAGCGTGCGCATTCTTTGAAGACGCCGCGAATAAGCTTCGCACCCATTTCGAGCGCCAAGTGCTCGCGGCGCTGCCGGATTTTGCGCGCCGAGCGCTTGAAAGCGAATTGAACGCATTCTCCAAGTTGTCGAGCGCTGATCCTGTGCCGCCCTTGGCGGAAGTCTCGCTCATGCGCGCGGAACAATGCGCCCATGACTTGCTGAGCATGAATTACGAAGGCGCCGCCCATTCATTTTTCCGGCGCTGCGTCAGCGAAACGTCGGCGGAGATTGCGGCGGCGGTGATCGCCGCATCGGGGCAGGGCGGAAATATCGTGATTTTTCCGTTGCCTTCCAGCAGAGTGGCCGTTGGCCGCACGCTTTAGCTCGAGTCAATCCGCCCAGGGCTGTTAAATTCTTCTACGAGCTACCGTCTTTATCAGGCGAACCCGCGCCAGAGCCCACTTGAACGTAAGGTCAGTCAGCGCTCTGAAGCGAGCCAGCATCATTGGCGCGGAGCCTTGTTACGGCTGGCGCGCCGCCGTACGAACGGATGGCGGCGCGAGCGACGTGTGGAGAGCGGGAATGAAGGAAAAGATCGACGCCTATCTGCTCAAGGAATTGCATCGCGAGTTGAGCGATATCGAGCAGTATGACGTCGATCCGCGCACGCGTTTCATTTACGGGAAGGCGCTGGAGTTCTATTGGACGCTCTCGCGCCTCTTTGGTCTTGGCCGCCTGCATGACGGGCGCTGGCGCAAGCCGGATGCGGTCAAAGCGCAGGCGCTGCGCACGCGGCTTGAAGGCGACATCCCGGCGCCGGCGGCGCGCAATCGTCTGCTCATCGATATGACGGCGACGCATCGCTTTCGCGGCCATACGGGCGTCCAGCGCGTCGTGCGCGAAATCGCGCGCGCCTGCGTTGAAAGCGGCGAAGCGCTTCCGGTCTATCTTGAAGGCGGGCGGCTCTACGGCCATTTCAAGCACGACAATTTGCCCGACGCGGTTGAACTGCAATCTGGCGACAGGCTGCTCTTGCTCGATTCAGGATGGGGCTTCGTCGAGGAATATCCGCCGCTCTTGAGCGCAGCGCATGATGCTGGCGCCGAAGTCGTCGGCTGCCTCTATGATCTCATCCCCTTGCGTTATCCCGCCGCCACCGCCTTAAAGAACAGCGCGCCCTTCACGCCCTGGTTCGAGAAGGCGCTGCTGCAATGCGACGCCATCGTCTGCATCTCGCAAAGCGTCGCGCAGGACCTCGTCGCCTATGTGCGGGAACGGCGTCTCGCGACCCCCGCGAATATGCGGATCGGCTGGTGGCCGCTTGGCGCGGACTTTCGCGCGGGCGCTGAGAACGCGCCCTCAAGAGCCGCCGAGCGCATCGCTTCAACGCCGACGCCGTTCTTCATGAGCGTCGGCACGCTCGAGCCGCGCAAGGCCTATCCCATCGCTTTGGATGCGTTTGAACGTCTTTGGTCGGAGGGCTGCGAGACGCGCTACGTCATCGTCGGCCGGCCGGGCTGGAACACGCGGGCGTTGCAGCGCCGAATCCGGCGGCACAGCGAATATGGACGCCGGCTGTTCTGGCTCGACAATGCGAGCGACGCCGATCTTTCGCATCTCTATCCGCGGGCGCGCGGCCTGATCTTTCCGTCCTTCGTCGAAGGCTTTGGCATGCCGCTGATCGAAGCGGCGCATCACGGCGCGCGGGTGATCGCGAGCGATATCCCGGTTTTCCGCGAAGTCGGCGGCGAGGGGGCTGTTTATTTCGACGTGCTCGACGCGCAGTCGCTGGCCGAACGCCTGCGCGAAGCGCTCTCCGAAACAAGAGAGATCAGGGCCCCGACGGCTGCGACCTGGCGACAATCGGCGGCGCGGCTTGTCTCAATGGTGCGGGGCGATCACTATCAGATCGACGCCGTCGAACTGGCCAAGGTTTTGGAGCCCACGGAATGAAGGCCCCGATCGCCGCGTTGCCTCAACCGCCGCTTCCGCCTATCTTCCGCGCGACTGAAGCTCGGCGAGGGCGGCGTCTTCGCTCTCGCGTAGGGACCTTGCGTCGATGACCGCCAGCCTTTCCGTCTGCATTCCCATCTATAATTTCGCGAAATTCATTCCTGAGACCCTGGATTCGATCCTCCGTCAGGACGGCGGGGATGACGTGCAGATCGTCATTCTCGACGGCGCTTCGACCGATAATACCGCGGAAATTATCGCGGACTACGAGCGCAAGCATCCGAATATTAAATATGTGCGCCAGCCTCAGAAAGGCGGCATCGACCGCGACATGGCGAAATCGGTCGAGCCCGCGACCGGCGACTATTGCTGGCTGTTCAGCGGCGACGACATCATGCGGCCCGGCGCGCTGCGTCGCATGCTCAACGAAATTCAAAGCGGCCATGATCTCTATTTGTGCAAGCACATGGAGTATTACTTTTACGACGACAGGTGGACCGAATACCCGACCGTGGCGTGCGAGGACGGCGCTGTCTTCGAACTTTCAGATCCGCGCAGCCGCCGCGACTATTTCAGCAAGGCGGTCAACACCGAAGCGTTCTTGAGCTTCATCGGCGGAATCATCGTGAAGCGCTCGACCTGGAATCGCGTGCCGCTCAATGAAGAGTTCGTCGGCAGCTGCTGGGGGCATGTGGCGCGCTTTTTCGAACTGATGCCCGGCGGCTTAAGCATCAAAGTTCTCTCTCTCGCGCTGCTGGACCGGCGCCCAGACAATGACTCCTTCGCAGGCGGCGGCATGGTCAATCGCTATCGCATCGCCATCGACGGATTCCACGATATTGCCGACCGCTTCTTCGGCCACGACAGCATCGAGGCCTTCCACGTGCGGCGCGTGATCAGACACGAGTTCCATCCGCTCGCGATGCAGCTTGGCAAATTCATGTGCTTCGTCAATCCGGCCGGCGAAAACCGCGCGCTGATGGATAGCCTGATGAAAAAGGTCTATTGCGATTTTTCATTCGGCAATCTGCGCGCGAAATTCGCCTATGCGACGATGTCGGCGAAACGCTTCAGGCGGCAACAGCCTGAACTCAGCGCACACCATGAGAAACAGGGATCGCGGCACGCAAAGTTGGATGAACGGCGCGCGGGATGAGCAGTTCACGCAAGCAAGACATTTTTTGAAACGAGCAAACAACCGCGAGTGCGCCGTCAGACGGTTGTGCGTAGCCTGAGTTTGGCGGTCGGAGATGTTTTCCGCTACGTTACGGAGCGAGCCAGCGGTTGGAGACGTAAAGATGGAGATTCCGCAGACCATTTTTCAGCGTGACTGGGCGGCGATGAGTGCGGCCGACCAACGCTCTTTCTTTTCGAAGAACGGCTTCTTGGTGGTCCCTCAGCTTTTTACGGCCGAAGAAGTCGATTTGATGCATAAAGAAATTGAGCAATACGGACTTGCCGACAAGAAAATCGATATGAGCGACGCCTTCTGTTCCGCGCCATCCTTTGCATCGATGGTTGATCATCCAAAGCTTGTTTCGGCACTCACGAGTATTCTCGGCCCCAACTTCGTCTGTTTCAAAGGCGCATATGTCCCCAAGCCTACTAAGCAAGGCGTCAGCGCTCCTCATCGAACGGCATTGCATGTTGACTACGGCATCTTGGAGCGCGAGGGCGACTACCGGAATTCCAATGCGTTATGGGTGAATGTCGCTTGCTACTTGAGTGATATGACGTTCGAGCACGCGCCATTCGCGGTCGTGCCGGGCAGTCACAACTACTTTCACCTTGAGCCTCTAACGGACATGGAGAGCCTGAAGGACGAGGCTGTCACGTTACTGGCGAAAGCAGGCGACGCCATTCTATTTTTGCATAATACTGTTCACGCAGGTGGTTCGAACGTTTCCGGTTACACGCAGCACATATTGTTCTGTAGTTACAGAGCGGCTTGGGCGCACCATATAGGCCGCGTTAAAGAATGGCCAAAGCAGTTCGTTAAAAACTCGCCTCCATCAAGGCGGCGTCTGATTTCCGGCTTGAACGCAGGTGCTCAGCCCCCCACAGTCGTTGAGCGTTACCTCCCGCTTCCCATCTTAAAAAAGTATGCAGAAGCTCTATCTACGCTCGGAAAGTATTCAAAGGCCAAGTATTTAACACGGTCGGGCGATCGGCTATGGGCGGCTTATCGAAAGAGGATGGGATAGCGTGCTTTGATTTTTGCTGATGTGGGCCGTGCTATAAACGGCGCTGCGCACCCCTTCTCATGCACTCTGCGTACCGTCCTTTTTGAACAGATTTTCGTGGGTGACGACGCTGGGAGTAGTTTTCCAGCGACAGCCTTCGCAATACGCTCAGCTCCCAGCCTTCGACGTCGATCGCGAGTGCGTCGATATGATCGATTTCGGGCTCATGTCCGCCATCAAGGTCGCGAAATCTTGCGCTGATGGACAGATAGTCGGGAAGGGGGCGCCAACCTCAACAAATACGCCCGGCTCGCTATTATCTTTGAAGAATTTATCGTGGAGCAGGATGGGGTGCACGCCTTTTTCGGCCGTCATGAAATCCTGCCGTGTGGAATTCACCGCCCGACGCCAAAAATGCGTTTGATCGCGGTCATTTTGTCCTCTCGAGGAATGCTCGACGCTGGCGATTGCGACTGCGCGAGCAATTCCCGCCAAACAGGTTGCGTGTTCGCCATGCGAACGGACTCGGCGTCGAGCTTTCTGAACACGAAGCCCGCGAAGCCGTATTCGCTGCCTTCATACTCGAAATCTTCGACGCCTTCGGACCAGATTGGCGGGTCGACAAGCGCGCACTCTCCCATCGCGTTGATCAATCTGTCACGCAAATCATGAGTCGTGTACAGCCGATGATCGACGATCGGTTTGATCTGTCCCGGTCGCCAGCCTTCCTTGAAATCCACGGTCAACACCGCGAGGCCGCCGGGCCGGAGGAATTCGCTGATAATGCGGACGAATTGCTCGTCCTCCGCCACATGTTCAAGAACCGATACGCTGAGGCATAGGTCATAGGAGCCTAGCCGGGCCCGAGAAGAGCGATAGAAATCGAGCAACGTCATTCCATTGACGTTAGGGTCGATCTCATCGATCCGGTAGCCTTGCTCGCGGAGCGCAGCGACGGCGGTATCTTCAAAGGAGCCGGCCGCCAAGATACGGGCGTTGGGGCGTCCGGCGAGAAAACGTTGAGCGGTCTCGAGCGCAAAGCCCTGCTGAATATTAGCGCGTTCGATCTTACGGGCGAGCATGTCGGGGACATATTTTGCGAGATCGCCGATCGCGTCGCTATAAGCGGCGCGCGAGCGATCATCGAGAATCTTGTTGAAGCCACGTCGATCGGGCGTGGCGCGGCTCGCCTCCCGCGCTCGCATCGCGTCGATCATGGACTTGTTCAATTCGGCCGCCACCTTCTCGGGCGCAGCGGCGTCGCGTAGCGCTTTGAGCATGGACGTGTCGCCTTCGGCGATATCGATCAGGTCGCGATCTTCGATGAAGATCGAAGGATTAACGTGAAACATGTGCCGAAACATCGCCGAGCGCGTCAATGCGAAAGGTCGTCCCGACGCCAAAGCAAAGTCGACGCAACTTGATATGCCGGATGGCATGTCGTCATAGAGGAAAGCATTCATCGTATTCGAGGCAAGAAATTCAACGATCTGCGCATTGTCAAAAAAATGGCTCGTCACCTGCAATTCAATACCAGGTTTGGTGATTGCTTTATTGCATTTCTCGACTGTTTCTACGAACCGGGATTCAGGGACGATGCCTGGATCGTCATGCTGGGGGAGGTTGATTCGAATGACGGCGCGGTCGAATTGGTCGTTCACCAGCCTGCAGAGGCGATCGAATCCTTTGCCCGGCGTCGCGAATCCGAAGGAGCCGATGGTGAAGACCTCCGGCGGCTGCGGTGACTTTGCTGGGGAGGCTGGAAGAAACCGCGGCGCGCGCAGTAGCGCGGGATTGCGGGGTACGAGCGTCGGATCGAGGCAAATGAGGAAATCGAACGGCGCGACACTCACGCTGTCGGCGATTTCCTGGGTCACCTGATGGAGGAGGCCAAAGAGCGTCGCGCCGAATTCCGCCGTCGGCGCCGTCGCAAGCCAATTCATCGTACAAGGATGATGATTGAAGAGAATGACGTCGGGCTTCGCGTCCTGGACGGCGGTCTTCAATTCCTCGAATCCCGCGCATTCGACATAGGACCAGTTGATCGTCTGGTCTTTCGTCAAGACGTCATACAAGTTCCGGCCGTATTGATAGACGCCGCAATGTTCGCCTTTGTGTGAGACAATGAGGCCCGCTAGCATTGCTTCAACTCCAAGATGGGTGCGTTGAGTTGATCAGACGATCTCGATCTCCGGGAAGGGAAAGATCATCTTGCCGCCGCTGGCGAGATATTCCTGCTCCCGCGCCAATATCCCGTCCTTGAAGTGCCAGGGCAGCACGAGGAAGTAATCCGGCTTCATGGCGCGCGCCTCGGCCTCTGAGACGATCGGGATATGCGAGCCCGGCGTGAAGCAACCGAATTTGTCTGGATTGACCTCGGCGATCGCATCGACGAGATCGGGGCCGATGTCGCAGAATTGCAGCACCACATTGCCCTTGGTCGAGGCGCCGTAGCCGAGGATCCGCTTGTTGTCGTCCTTGAGCGCGCGCAGTAGCCGGCGCAAATCCTCGCGATGGCGGAACACGCGGTCTTCGAAATCGCGGTAGGGGCGAGGCGTATTCAGCCCCATCCGCTCCTCTTGCGCCAGCAGCCAGTCGATCACCGCGAGATTGCGCTTGCGCTGCGCGTTCTTGTGGCCGGCGGTGACGGCGAAACTGCCGCCGTTGACCGCATTCATCTGAACGTCGAGAATTTCGAGATCGGCCGCGCCGAGGATTTTCTCGATGACCCCCAGCGAGTAATATTCGATATGCTCATGGCAGATCGTGTCGTAGGAGGTGAGCCGCAGCATTGACGGCATATAGCTCTGCTCGAAATGCCACACGCCGTCGGGCGCGAGCGCCTTGGCGACTTCGCGGGCGAACCAGACGGGGTCGTCGAGATCGTAGAACATCGCGATCGACGTGACGATCTTCGCCCGCTTCGGCGAGAGCTTTTCAAACGCCTGCGACGAGAAGAACTCCGGCGCGAGCTTGATATCATCTGGATAATATTGTCGGAACTTGGCGCCGGTGGGATCGATCCCGATGCGCGTCAAGCCCGACGTCGTATAGGCCTTGAGAGACGTCGCGTCGTTTGAGCCGATGTCGAGCACGGCGTCGCCGGGTTTGAGATCGGCGAATCGCTCGAGATGGGCGATTTTCTGGGTCAGGTGTCGCACCATCGACTGATTGAGGCCCGAGCGATACCCGTAGTTCTCGCCATACATCTCGCTCGCTTCATAGCTGTGCGCGAGCTGCAGCAGGCCTGAATCAGGGCACCAGACGAGCTCCAGCGGGCCCACCGTGACAGGCGTCTCGCGAGAGTTCGGAAAAACGCCCGTGAGCGCCTGGTCGCCGAGCGCCAGAACCGAGACGAGATTGGTGGAGCCGCTAATGCGACACTTGGTAATTCTTTTCGTCATTGTCCAATTTCCTGGCGCATTCGCGAATGAACGTCCGCAGCCTTAGAGGCGTTGCGAACGAGGCGAGGAAGCCTTTCCGTGTATGGTCCCTTTGCAACTCACCGAAGTCTTGGCCCGAAGACGGTGAGAGTGTCAATCGCCGCGTCAGAACGGGTGATACTGATACAGCCAATTTTCCGAAAGCGTTTCGTCGCCGTTCTTGAGGAACAGGCGCATCTCCACAGGCTCGGAGCCTTCGACGGTGAGGTCGAATTGCGCCCGCCAATGGCCCGGCACATTGTCGAATACCGCTTCGGTGAACACATAGGAGAACGTTCCGCGCGAAGCCCATAACACCGGTTCGGGCTTCACGCCGAAGGCGAGCTTGGCGAGGGGCTCGCCCAGAAATTCCACCATGAACTTTCGGACGCCCTTGGGTCGCGGCCTGCCGGGCTGGCCGCCGTTGCCGAGCCTCGTCGCGACGCAGCGCGCGAGCTTGGTCGGATAGGGCTCGTCCGCAAGCCAATGCAGCCGATAGGAATATTCGAAGGAGGCGCCGGGAACGGCGGGCTTCTCGGGCGCCCAGATGACCACGATGTTGTCGTGGATCTCGTCGTCCGTCGGGATTTCAATGAGTTGGATCGCGCCCTTGCCCCAGTCGCCCTTGGGTTCGATCCACACGCTCGGACGGCGATCGTAGAAGACGTTGTCGAGATAGTGATCGTAACTGCGGTCCCGCTGCATCAGGCCGAAACCTTTGGGATTAACGTCGCCAAACGCCGACGCCATGACCCGGTTCGGATTGTTCAGCGGCCGCCACAAGCGCTCGCCCGCGCCGGTCCACATGCTCAACCCGTCGGAATCATGCACTTCCGGCCGCCAATCGATGGCCGTCGGCTTTGCGGTCTCCGAGAACCAGAACATCGAGGTGAGCGGCGCCACGCCAAAGCGCGTGAAGGCGCCACGCAGATGCAGCGCGCAGTCGATGTCCATGACGACGCCCTTGCCGCGCGTCATCAGGAAGCGATAGGCGCCGACGATCGACGGCCCTTCGAGCAGCGCATGCAGGACGACGCCGTCGGCGGTCTCCGGGCCGATGTAAATTTCAGTGAAATCAGGGAATTCTTCATTCGATCCGGCCTGCCAGGTATCAAGCGCGACGCCGCGCGCCGACATGCCATACTGGCGCAATTCGCCGATCGCGCGGAAATATGACGCGCCCAGAAACGCCACCCAGTCGTTCTTCTTCCAGTCGAGCGCGCCGTCCTTGGCCTCCTGAATGCGAAATCCCGCGAAGCCGGCGCCGGGCGGCAGTTGGCGGGCGATCGAATCCGCCGGCATATTGAAGTAGCTCGTATCGTAAAGAACCTCGCGCGCCTCGCCGTTTTCAACGACATTCATGCGCACGGCCTTCTTGAAGAACATCCCAAGGTGGAAGAACTCTACGGGGAAGCGGTCCTTGGTGTCGGCGAAAAGCGCGTGATCGGTGTTGTAGGTGATCTGTCCCCACTTCTCGTAGTCGATCTGCGAAGTGATCTCGGGGGCAGGGATATTCGGCTTGCGATAGGGCTCCTTGACGAGGCGCTGCGCCGTCTGCTTGAGCGTCTCGAAGGAGAATGGCCGCGCTTCGCCGAGCCGGAGATTCGCGACGCTCGTCGCCGCCGCGCTGCGAGGCGCGCCGACAGCCCCAAGGGCGCCCGTCGCCGCCGCCGCCTTGATAAACGAGCGACGATCCTGCTTCTCGACCATCTCGGCGTCCTTGTTGCGAAGCTTGGGAGATGCGCGCCTGGGTCTGCTGCCGCCGCGTGCCTGTCGGGGGGCGCGAGACATTAAGGCGCAGGACTCTTAATTAGCCGCGAATCGGCTCATTGCGGATGGCGGTCCGCATGAAGAAATAGAGTCCGATCAGCCCGGCGAGGGAGAAGATGATTTCGAGCGAGCGGCTGATGAGGGGATCGAGCTGAAAAAGGCCGCCCAACGCCCAGCCCGCGGCCCAGGATGCGCCGATGAGCTCGGTGCCGACCAAGATCGCCACGGCGACGAGCGTCGACAGGCGCAGATGATTGATGGGCTTCTGGCTCATGGCGTCATTCTCGAGCTCAACCCCTTAACAGGCGGCCGACGCCGCGCTCGCGTCGTGCTATAGCAAAGGCAGCTGCAAGGCAAGCCGGACGGGCCATGCCGCGGTGCGCCGACGAGCGCGAAGTCACGGATCTGGAACGCTAATTGACGCGCGACGGGATCGCGCGCCGCTTCCGGCTGTCTTTCCGCTTGTATGTTTTGGCGTCGCAACGATAATCGGGGCCGCCGAAGGCGCGGCGCGCTCGCCACGTCGCGAATTCGAAGAGGTGACGCTTGTTCCAAGGCGCCAGCAAGAGCTATCTGAACCGCAAGTCCGTCCACAAGATCATCGCCGATCACGCCGCCGCGGACGGAGACGGCCTCAAGCGCGCGCTTGGCTGGGCGTCGTTGATGTCGCTTGGAGTCGGCGGAATCATCGGCGCCGGCATTTTCGTGCTGACCGGCACGGCGGCGGCGAATTACGCCGGGCCTGGCGTCATGATCTCCTTCATGCTGTCGGGGCTCGCCTGCGCCTTCGTCGCGCTCTGCTACGCGGAACTTGCGTCGCTTATTCCCGTCGCTGGGAGCACCTACACATACACTTATGTGACGCTCGGCGAGATTTTCGCCTGGATCATCGGCTGGAACCTCGTGCTCGAATATGCCGCCGGGGCGGCGACTGTCGCGGTCGGCTGGGCCGGCTATTTCAATCGCGTCATGCAAGGGCTCGGCATACATGTGCCGCCCGAACTGACGACGGCCTTTTTTGCCGATCCGACCGCGCACGGCGCGCCGCCCGGCGCCGTTCACGGGTTGTTCAATGTTCCGGCTGCCGCAATCATCCTGTTGCTGACCGCCCTGCTTGTGCGTGGCACGTCCGAGTCGACGCTGTTCAATAACGTCATCGTCGCCATCAAGGTCACTGTCGTGCTGATGGTGATCGTGTTCGGCGCTGCGCATATCGACCACGCCAATTGGTCGCCGCTCATTCCGGAGAACGCGGGCGAGTTCGGAACTTACGGCTGGAGCGGCGTCGTGCGCGGCGCTTCGGTGGTGTTCTTCGCCTATATCGGATTCGATTCCGTCTCGACCGCGGCGCAGGAGGCGCATAATCCACAGCGGGACGTGCCGATCGGCATCATCGGCTCGCTCATCATCTGCACGATTCTCTACATCGCCGTGGCGGCGGTGGCGACCGGCGTCGTCAACTACAAGGAGCTGGGCGTTCCGGACCCGATGGCGCTGGTCATGGATCGCACCGGCGTCTCGTGGCTCGCCTGGGCGGTGAAGCTCGGCGCGCTGGCCGGACTGACGACGGCGATTCTGGTGCTGCTCTACGGGCAGACGCGCATCTTCTTCGCGATGGCGCATGACGGTCTGTTGCCCCCGATCTTTGCGAGGCTTCACCCGACATGGCGCACGCCCGCCGTAAGCCAGATCCTCGTCGGCGTTGTCGTGGCGCTCGCGGCGGGTCTGTTGCCGCTCGATATTCTTGGCGAAATGGTGAGCATTGGGACGCTGGCGGCGTTCGCGCTCGTCTGCTTCGCGGTGCTCAACCTGCGCAAAATGCATCCCGAAATCGCTCGGCCGTTCCGCGCCCCGGGGATTCCCTGGCTGCCGATCGCGGGAATTTTGTCCTGCTTCGCGCTGATGGCCGCGCTTCCGCTCGACACTTGGCTCCGGCTGCTGATTTGGACCGTCATCGGGGTCGCGATCTACCTCTTTTATGGGCTCAAGCACGCCAAACGCCTCAACTAGGCGGCCGGCGCGACTGTATTGACGTTGTGAAAGCGCGGACGGGGGAACCCTTGGCCGTCGTAGAGGTTACGACTTAGTCCCGATCCTTCTTCGCAGCTGAGCGATCGGGGCATGACCTTTCGGAACGTCAAACGGGGTTCTCGCCACATGAATGCGCCGGCGATCGTCTGGTTTCGCAATGACTTGCGCATCTCTGACAATCCGGCGCTTACGGCGGCCGCACGAACGGGGGCGCCGCTCGTCGCCCTTTACATCCTGGACGATGAAAGTCCCGGAGAATGGCGCACCGGCGCCGCGGCGCGTTGGTGGCTGCACCATTCTCTCAGGGCGCTGTCCCAGAGCCTCGACGGCAGGGGCGTGTCGCTGACCCTGCGCCGCGGGCGCGCTCCCTATGTCTTTGAGCAGATCGTCGCCGAAACCGGCGCCGACGCCGTCTTCTGGAACAAGCTTTACGAGCCTTGGGCGATCCGGCGAGATGCGGAACTCGAGGCGCAGCTACGCGATGATGCTGTAAAAACTCATTGTTTCCATGAGTCTGTGCTCTTCGAGCCGGAGAAGCTTCGCACCAAACTGGGCGAGAACTTCCGGATGTTCACGCCTTTTTGGCGGGCCTGCCTCGCCGCGCCGCCGCCGGAACGGCCCCTTCCGGCGCCCGAAATCCTGCACGCCGCGCCGCTTCCGCCCGACAGCGACGATCTCGACGACTGGCGGCTGCTGCCCCAGAACCCCGATTGGGCGATCGGCATGCGCAAGGTCTGGCTCGTCGGCGAGACGGCGGCGCGCGCCGAGCTTGCAGACTTCGCGCGCCACCATGTCGGCGACTACAAGGTTGAACGCGACTTCATGGGCCGAGTCGGCGTCTCCAGGCTTTCCCCGCATCTGCACTTTGGCGAATTGTCGCCGCGCGAAGTCTGGCATGCGATCAGCGAGCCTCAGAGCATCGGCGGCGAAGCCTATCTGAGGGAGCTCGGCTGGCGGGAGTTCTGCCATCATTTGCTGATCTCCAACTGGGACCTGCCGGACCGCCCTTTGGATAGGACCTTCGAGCGCTTTCCCTATCGCGACGACGAAACGTCGCTCGACGCTTGGCGGAACGGTCAGACCGGCTATCCGCTCGTCGACGCGGCGATGCGCGAATTGTGGATCACGGGCTGGATGCACAATCGCGCGCGTCTGGTTTCGGCGAGCTTCCTGATCAAGCACCTGCTCATTGACTGGCGGAAGGGAGAGCGCTGGTTCTGGGACACGCTGGTCGACGCCGATCTCGCCAACAACAGCGCCAATTGGCAGTGGGTGGCGGGCTGCGGGGCGGACGCCGCGCCTTACTTCCGCATCTTCAATCCGGCGCTGCAGGGTGAAAAATTCGATCCGGACGGAGCTTATGTACGCCGTTACGTGCCGGAGCTCGCGGCGCTCGACGTCCGCTACATCCATCGTCCGTGGGCGGCGCCGGAGGACGTCTTGCGCGCGGCCGGCGTACGGTTGGGCGTTACCTATCCCCATCCGATCGTCGATCACGACGAAGCCCGCGAGCGCGCGCTCGCCGCTTTCGAGTCGATGCGGAGCCAGGCGGCGTTGCGACCTGCATAGAGGCGTTGCGAGGAGGCGAAGCCAACGAAGCAATCCAGGAGATGCGATATCTGGATTGCGTCGCTTCGCTCTCAATGACGGCTAAATGGATTCGCTGCGCCAGAATGACGCGAGCGCTCGCCAATGTCGCCGCGACCCGGTAAAGCCGGCGGCATGTCTCACGCCATTCATCCCTTCGAAGAAATCCGTATCCTGTTGGCGGCTCTGCCCGGCCCCGATCTTCAAGCCGTGGAGGCGGTCCGCGCGCGCGACGGCCGGCTCACCAAGCCGCCCGGCGCGCTCGGTCGTCTCGAAGAGATCGTCGAATGGCTCGCAGCCTGGCAGGGCAGGGCGGAGCCCGCGATCGAGCGCCCGCTCGTCGCGGTTTTCGCCGCCAATCACGGCGTCGTGGCGCAGGGCGTTTCGGCTTTCCCGGCGAGCGTCACGCAGCAGATGGTGGCGAATTTTCTCGCTGGCGGCGCCGCGATCAATCAGATTTGCAAGTCCCATGGCGTCGGCTTGAAGGTCTATGAGCTGGCGCTCGAACGGCCGACCGCCGACTTTACTGTGGCGCCGGCCATGGACGAGCGCGAAGCGGCGGCGACCTTCGCCTATGGGATGGAGGCGATCCAGGGCGATATCGATCTCCTCGCCCCTGGCGAAATGGGCATCGGCAATACGACGAGCGCTGCGGCGATCTATGCGGCGCTTTACGGCGGGCCGGCCTCGCGCTGGACAGGACGCGGCACGGGCCTCGATGACTCCGGGCTTTCGCGCAAGAACGCCGCGATCGACGCCGCGCTGACGCGGCATGCGCCGCATCTCGCCGATCCTTTAGAAATCTTGCGCCGGCTCGGCGGGAGGGAAATCGCGGCGATGATGGGCGCCATCGCCGCCGCGCGTCTCAACCGCATTCCCGTGGTGCTGGACGGCTATGTCGCCTGCGCCGCCGCCGCGCTGCTCCATGCGATCGCGCCCGAGTCGATCGCGCATTGCATCGCAGGCCACGTCTCGGCGGAAGGCGCGCATCGCGACGTTCTAACGCGGCTTGGCAAGCGCCCGCTGCTCGATCTCGACATGCGGCTTGGCGAAGGCTCGGGCGCGGCGCTCGCCATCGGCCTGATCAAAGCGGCGCTCGCGTGTCATAGGGATATGGCGACTTTCGAGAGCGCGGGCGTTTCGGAAAAATCGGAATGATTCGCGGATGGCCAGCGGCTTGCTCTCAAGAAACTGTCACATCCGCAGCGCATTGAATGTCAAAACCGACCCCTGAGGAGCGCGGTTGCATGAACTCCAATCTTACATCGGCCTACGCGGCCGTGATCCTGATGGCGGCGCTCGCGGCGGCGCTGCCTTTTCATCTCAGTCGGATCCTGGGTTCGCAGCGGCTGCTTCATGCGGCCTATGCCGCCGCCGCGCTGGGGCTGTTTTATCTACTGGGCGCGACCGCCTTCGGCTGGACGTTCGACCGACAAGGCGCGCTGCTCTGGGCCTATCTGGCGCTTTTCCTTCTTGCGGCGGGGGTTGCGGCGCGTCGGCGCATGATGTTCGGCGCGATCGGGCTGCCCTGGCTTTCGGCGCTGATCCAGCTCGGCGTCGTCGCTTACATGTTTGCGCCGGATTCATTTCGAAAGCCGCCGGTGACGGCGGCGCTGTTCCTGTATTTTCTGTTCGAGGCGCTCGTCTGGCTGCGCGGCCGCGAGGCGCAGGAGCCGGCAGAGTCTCTGGGAGCGAGCGATCGCGCGCTGCCGCCGCTGTTCCCGCCCCAGCGCCATCGTGGCTTCGCAGAAGCTTCACTGGCGGCCGCGGCGATCGCCATCGCCTTTCTGCTCGTCGCGGGCCCGCAAGCGGCGCATATCGGTCCGGAGTCAGATTCGGCGCAGCAGCAAGAGCCGCAAATCGAAGAAACCGCGGCGAGCGGCGTGACGACGAACAGCGAGGAGCCCGCTCCAGAGGCCGCTCCATCTGCGACCGACGAAGCGCCGAAGACAGAGAGCCGGGAAAGCGCGCCGGCGGAAGCCGCGCAAGCCGCGGGCCGTACGCCTGCCGAGTCTCCGCCGGCCGTGGCGAAGGACCCAGGAATCTATACGGCGCGCGCAGGCGATACGTTTAAATCCATCGCCAAGCGTCTCTATGGCGCAACAAGCAAATGGCGCGCGATAGCCGAACTCAATCCCGACCTGAAGTCGAAAAGGCTGCGGGCGGGTCAGGTCGTCAATCTGCCGCCGGCGCCGACGCGGTGAGGGGTTGGCGTCTCGGCGAGGGTTCCGCGTCCTAGGCGACCGCGGTTGCGAACCGCAGCGTCTCCTGCTCGGTCATGAGGGCGTCGAGCCGCTGGTCATGCGGTTCGATCGGCACATGGTCGGCTTCCTGGCAGGAATAGGCGACGCCGACGGCGACGACCGGCTTTTTGGCGCGAAGGGTAGAGAGCGTGGCGTCATAGATGCCGCCGCCATAGCCGAGCCGAAAACCGCGCCGATCGAAGGCGGCGAGCGGCGAAAACACAATATCCGGGTCGTATGCAGGCTTGTCGTCCGAAGGCTCCGATAGGCCGAATGGCCCTTTGACGAGGTCGTCGCCAGGCGCGAAGGCGCGAAAGACCAAGGGTTGACGCACCTTGTGCATCACCGGCAACGTCACGCGATAGCCTTCGGCGGCAAGCGCATCGATGAGCGGACGCGTGTTCAACTCGCTGCGGATCGGCCAATAGACGGAAACGACTGGCGGGGCGCCCAGTTTCGCATCGCGCGTAACTGCGGCGAGCAGCGCGACGCCTCGGCGCGCGACGGACGCGGCCGCCTCATGCGCTTCGTGCGGCGCGATGAGATCGCGGCGCGCCAGCGAACGGCGTCGCAGCTCGGCTTTCAAATCGCTCATGCGAGAGCAATAACAGGGAAGGAGAGTGCGGGCCACAAGAGCCGTGGGACATCGATCCCGGGAACCTACAACGTAGGTGGGCGCCATATGACCAAGCCCACGGGCGAGGCCAGGGACAGCTCCCATAAGGATCGATAAGGCCCCGGGGAATAATAGTCCTGCACGCACCCCGCAGCGCCGCCCAATGAATGTAGCGCCGCGGGCGGCCGCGCGCCAGTGGCGTCTGAGAGATTCGCTAGGCGAGCGCTAACTCCATTGGCGCGGACCTTTCGCGTTCTTTTCTATCCGCAGGGAGACGCACGATCCGCGTCAGCGTAAACAGCCCGAATGGCGCTAGCGGGCGGCGCTCGATGAGCTTCATTTGCGGGTTCTGGTCGATCCAGTCGCCGATGATCGACCAAGGAAATTGCGGACGCCAGCCGAGCTTGGGAGCCATATGGCGGTCGAGCCACGCCTCAAACAGCGCGATGGCGTCGTCCTTGCCGCTCACATGATTGACGAGCACGATTTCGCCGCCTGGCCGAAGCACGCGCGCGAGTTCGTCGAGCATGGCTTGCGGCTCCGGCACGACCGTCAGGACGTAAGGCGCCACGACGCAAGCGAAACTCGCGTCCGAGAACGCCATTCGCGTCGCGTCCATCTTCACCAGGCCGGCGACATGGGAGAGACGCTCGCGGCGCACGCGCTGCGCCGCGCGGCGCAGCATCGGCTCCGACAGATCGACGCCGATGACCTGCGTCTTGGCCGCAAACATCGGCAGTTCGAGTCCCGTGCCGACGCCGACGTCGAGGATCGGTCCGTGCGCCTTCGAGGCCGCGGCGGCGGCGGCGCGGCGGCCGGGCTTCAGCAGCGTCGCAAAGGTCAAATCGTAGATCGGCGCCCAGCGCGCATAGGCGGCCTCGACATTGCCGTTGTCGAGCGTTTCGACTTCGCGCAAAAAATTTCTTGCTTCGCTCATCGAGGAGCCCTTCGCGCTTCTGCGGCGCGCAGCGGCGGCGCCTTTGATGCCATCGTAATCGCGGGCTCGATCGCGGCGATAAATCCGCCGCCGAGCACGCGCGCTTCGTTTTCGTCGGCGTCGTAGAAGACGCACGCCTGTCCCGGCGAGACGCCGAATTCGCTTGCCGCGAAGAGCACCAGCGCGCCGCCGTCGCTGTCCGCGATCACCCGCGCCGGTACTGGCGGCCGCGTCGAGCGCACGCGCGCCATGATGTCGATGCCCTCGGGCGGCAGGGAAGCGAATGCGCCCTCGCCAATCCAGTTCACGTCGCGTAGCTTCACGGCGCGCGTCTCCAGCGCCTCGCGCGGGCCGACCACGACCTGAGCCTTCGCGGCGTCAAGGCGCAAGACGTAAAGCGGCTCCGCGTCGCGGCCGGCGACTTTTGCGCCCAGCCCTAGGCCACGGCGCTGCCCGATGGTGTAGTGGATGACGCCTGCGTGGCGCCCCAGCACGCGGCCGTCGAGATGCACGATTTCGCCGGGCACCACCGAAGCGGGCGCAAGCTTCTCAACGACGTCTGTATAGCGGCCCGTTGGCACGAAGCAGATGTCCTGGCTGTCCGGCTTATCGGCGACCTCGAGTCCGAAGCGACGCGCCATGTCGCGAACTTCGGCCTTGGCGTAGTCGCCGAGAGGAAAGCGCAGCATCCGCAGCTGCTCGCGCGTCGTCGCGAACAGGAAATAGCTCTGGTCGCGCGCCGCATCCTTGGCGCGGTAGAGCGCGCGGCCGCCGCGTCCGTCGTCGCGGGCGGAAATGTAATGGCCGGTCGCGAGCGCATGCGCGCCGAGATCCTTTGCCGTCTCCATAAGATCGGCGAATTTGATGAACTGGTTGCAGGCGATGCAGGGCACCGGAGTCTCGCCGCTGGCGTAGCTCGCGGCGAATTCGTCGATCACCTTCTCGCGAAACTTGCTCTCGTAATCGAGAACGAAGTGCGGAATGCCGAGTCGCGCCGCAACATTTCGCGCATCGTGAATGTCGCGCCCGGCGCAGCAGGCGCCCTTGCGGTGCGTGGCTTCGCCGTGATCATAAAGCTGCATCGTGACGCCCACGACGTCGTAGCCCTGCTCCTTCAGCAGCGCGGCGACCACGCTCGAGTCGACGCCGCCCGACATGGCGACGACGACGCGCGTCTCGCGCGGCGAGGAAGGCTGCGACGCATGATCCGATACGCTATTCGTCATTTACGGAAGCGACGCCTGTCTAGCACGGAAAGTGGGCGAGATGGGTGGAGGCGCGAAAATCGAGCGCCCGGCCGCCGCGCATCGGTGAGGCCGCTGTCACCATTTAGAGCATTACCCGTCCAAGAGGCAATCCTGTCGATATTTTTCGACCGAGAAAGCCGCCATCCCGGCGTCATATTGTTCACAGCCGCCATCGCTGCTATGACGCCGCGGCGTTTCAGGCGCGGGGATGGATCTAAATGGCGGCGATGAAACTCCTGGCGGGCAACTCAAATAGGCCGCTCGCGGAGGCGATCGCCGCCCACCTCGGCATTCCGCTCTGTCGCGCCCAGGTTCGTCGCTTCGCCGACCAGGAAATCTGGGTCGAAATTCTGGAGAATGTCCGCGGGCAGGACACGTTCGTGATCCAGTCCACATCCGCGCCGGCCAACGACCATCTGATGGAGCTGCTGATCATGGTCGACGCGCTGCGCCGCGCCTCAGCGCGTCGCATCACGGCGGTCATTCCCTATTTCGGCTACGCCCGCCAGGACCGCAAACAGGGTCCGCGCACTCCGATCTCGGCCAAGCTTGTCAGCAATCTGATCACGCGGGCGGGCGCGGACCGCGTTCTGACCGTGGATTTGCACGCCGGCCAGGTTCAGGGCTTTTTTGACATTCCAACGGATAATCTCTTCGCCGCGCCGGTCATCGTGGCGGACATTAAGTCGCACCTCGAGCTCAAGAATGTCATGGTTGTGTCGCCGGACGTCGGCGGCGTGGTGCGCGCGCGGGCGCTGGCGAAGCGCATCGACGCGCCGCTCGCCATCGTCGACAAGCGCCGCGAGCGCGCCGGCGACTCGGAGGTCATGAACATCATCGGCGACGTGAGCGGCCACAATTGCATCCTCATCGACGATATCGTCGACTCGGGCGGGACGCTGTGCAACGCCGCCGAAGCCCTGCTCGCGGCGGGCGCCGGCTCCGTCTACGCCTTCATCACCCATGGCGTGCTGTCGGGCGCGGCGGCGGAGCGTATCGCCAATTCGAAGCTGAAGCAGCTTGTCGTCACCGACACGATCCGCGCGGCGGCCGCGGTCGAAGCCGCCCCCAACATTCGCGTCATTCCGATCGGCCATCTGATCGGCGAGGCGATCGCCCGCACGGCGCGGGAGGAAAGCGTCTCAAGCTTGTTTGATTAGCGGCGCTCCTTTTCGATCGGGAATCTCAACGCCACGCGCCAGTTGGTTCGCATCGCCGGCGCGTCCGCCGGACGCGGATTTTGCGCTGATCGCCATTTTCTTCAACGGAAGTTGGTTTCGATGGCGGCGAGGCCGACCATCGTCAGCCCAGGACAAAATTTGCTGAGCCGAGAAACAAGACGCTCTCGATGACGCTAACTGAGAAAAAGAACAGGTGCGCGCGAAAGCATATCTTGGGATCATACCAATTCCAGCGCTTCAGAATTCCGTAGGCGGCGACGCCGTCCACACAAGAGAATAACAGGAACGCAATGGCTATGAGGCTCGCTTGAGCGGCGTAAGTTGGGGCCGCAAGCCCGACGTAAATCAATCCGCGCGAGCTGATATGGCCTAACAGCGCGGACCCCCGCTCGATTGGCACCATATATCTGACGCAGTAGGAGTCTGCGGCTCCAGCCGCCCACTCGGAGGATTCTTGCGGATCGTCTTCGCTCAGGAAAACTCCAACGATGAAGACATACGCTGCTTCAACAGAGCCAGCGCCGATGCCAAAAGCCACCGCCTGCGTAAGGGTTATTGGCCAGGCGTAGAAGAAAAAAAGTAAGGTTGCCCCAAGCTCCGTGATGGCCGAGAGCGCCCCGTGAAACACGGCTATGGTTTTAGTCGAGAGCCTCGTTCGGAGCCGAGGCGTTAGGAAGATCGCAATGGCGTATTTAACCGTCACGGAGAGCGCCCAAACGGCGGCTCCTGCTGCGGCCGATTTCCAATCGCGCCACAGAACGACACAAGCCAACGGCGGCGCGACGCAAATCGCCGCTACCGCCGCCCAGGATTGAATGCTCCATCGGCCCGCGGCGCCTGGAGAGCTCATGTGATTAATTGTGCGTTGACTGCGTGGAGATCACTTTTTCTCGGCGACGACCGCCGATGACACCACAACGTTGACGACCGGTCTCGTCCCTTGGGTCACGACGCGTACGACCGGAGACACGAAGGCCGCGACGGCTTCTCCCGCGCCAGGGACCGCCAGTGTTTGACGAGCGCCGGCCTGGATAGCCTCTCTTTGAGGCTCCGAGAGGCTGATTCCAGCCTGTCTCAGAGCGTTTTCCGGATCGGACTCCAACTGATGCGCGAACTTTTGGTCAGTGAAGATACGACCAACCAATGCTCTCAAATGTTCTTCATTTTGTGCTTGCGTCATGTTTGCCTCCGTCATTTCGCCCAAAGCTGGCTTGCAGCTGTTGAGGCGGCTCTACACTCCGATGTGGCGAAGGGGTCGCTCCATGGAGACGTGTTTCGGCGGCCGCGATTCCAGCACTTCGCGCATCTGTCGCTTTTCGCCGCCGTGAGAAACTTCCCGAAGATTCTGAAGACCGCCTTGCCCGTCCTGAATCTCTTGGGGAAAATAGAGGGCGATCGGTTCCGGATGGCCGTATTCCACCATCGGCCGCTCGCCATATTTCAGTTTTGAGATTGTCTTCAATCCGATAACTGCAGTGGAGATGTCACGTATCTCCGATGGACTTAGTTTAACGCCGGAGCGAAACAAATATAAATCCCGGAAGAATCCGAAGCTATTGTACATGGACTCGTTCACCAGCCCATTTCCGCGGTCCTCTTCCCAAAGCCGAGATCCGGGAATTTGACAATACCACTGCAATAAAATTCTTACGCCGTAAGTAGAAAATAGGTGAGAGGCTGACCTGCTCCTGAACTTTCATCCATCAGCGATTAGAGTCTCAAGAGATTTTACGCCGTCGGGCGCGATGTGAGCAACATGCGATCGGCGGAGCTGGTCGGGGTTGCGCAGCCGATCGCATGTTGCG
>Ga0209514_10000872_pt1 | contig 57016 bp, 48 predicted proteins | sample Subgrocontami58m_FD_187452 | JGI IMG/M metagenome (GOLD analysis project Ga0209514, IMG submission 187452) | Subsurface groundwater microbial communities from S. Glens Falls, New York, USA - GMW37 contaminated, 5.8 m (SPAdes) (version 3) | ecosystem: Environmental > Aquatic > Deep subsurface >... | reverse complement strand
GGCGCTGAAGAGCGACGGCACGGTGGTCGCATGGGGGGACAACTACTACGGGCAGACGAACGCGCCGGCAGGACTGACGGGGGTGATCGCCGTCGCCGCGGGCGGACGGCACTCGCTGGCGCTGATCGCCGGCATCACAGCCGAAGCCACAGCGCCCTCCGGAGCAGTAGTCACTTTCACTTCTTTTGCCATTGACAACGTGGATGGGCCGGTGGCCGTGGACTGCGGGCCTTCTTATGGTCCTGCCCATAGCTCCACGTTCCCATTGGGCGCTAGTTACGTGACCTGCACGGCCACAGACGCTCGTGGGAACACCGCCGCAGGCTCCTTCAGCGTCACCGTCGTGGATACGACTCCGCCACTGCTGGCCCTGCCCGCCGACATGAGCGTCGATGAGACCGGCCTCGGCGGAGCGGAGGTGAGCTTCACTGCCTCTGCCACCGATAGCGTTGATCCCCTAGTGGTGGTCACGTGCACACAAGCCTCCGGCTGGTTCGCAGTGGGCGCCACCGAGGTGACCTGCACGGCCAGGGATACCTCTTGGAACACTTCCACTGATTCTTTCAGGGTAACCGTGAATCCCCGAACTTGGGACACAGACAGCGATGGCGTGGCCAACGCCATTGACGGCGTCTTCGCGAACGGTGTGTTCACCAACCAGAGCCTTGTTCACTCCAGCTTTACGGACCAATACGTGGGCGGGACCACCTTCGGGACGGTTGCCAGCCTGGGTGGCCTTGTAGTCGCCGTGACCGATGCGGCAGACCCAGCGAAGGGTGTGTCTATTGCGGCGTCTGGAGGCGGCGCAGGGACTGCGAAGGTGCTCCTGTGCGACCACCCCCAGGCCGTCCTCCTGCTTACCAGCGGCGACTCTCTTGTAGCTACCTGCGGTTCGGTAATCGCATCGGTGATCAGCGGGACAGTAACGTTACGGCTCGGCGCGGATACTGTAGTGGAGATCCCGGCCCTCTCCGGGGCTACCATCACCGAGGGCGCGCCGGGCCAATTCACAGTGCAAGGTTCGCAGGAAAGCCAGGGCGAAATAGCCGTCACGGTGGGAGGCGTCACAACATCGCTGGCTCCGGGCCAGTCCACCAACCGGCCGCCAGTATGCTCCAACGATGTCATCTCCATGAGCGAAGACAACATCGTTGTCCGGGACCTGGGCCTGAGCTGCTCAGATGCAGATGGCAACCCCATAGCAATTGAAATCGTGTCGCTGACTTTGCACGGCGTGAGCACCCTGAGCAGCGGCTTCCTGACCTACGCGCCCGACGCGGACTACAACGGCCCAGACGCCGTGACCTTCCGAGGGGTTGACCCCAGCGGCGCGGCCTCCAACGTTGCCACAGTCGGCATCACCGTAAGCGCTGCCAACGATGCCCCGAAAGTGGCAGTGGATGCGGACGGCATGGCGGTGGACGAAGGCCAAACGGCGGCAAACGGCGGCAGTTTCGCAGACGTGGACGTGGGCGACAGCATTGTCATTACCGCATCCGTAGGCTCTCTGACTCAGACCATCGGCGCAAACGGCGCCTGGTCCTGGTCACTTGCAACGTCCGACGGGCCGTCAGACGGTCAAACGGTAACCATAACGGCTACCGACGACGGCGGCGCCCAGGCATCCGTGACCTTTGCTCTGACCGTCAATAGTGTGGCGCCGGTGGTCACGGCAGGGCCTGACCAGACGGCGGTCATGCTGGACCTGGTGAGCCTGCCTCCGGCTTCCTTTACCGAGGCGGGTTCAGACACACACACAGCCACTATCAACTGGGGCGATGGTTTGGTAGAGGCGGGTGCGGTCATCCAAGGAAGCGAGTCTGGAATCGTAGCAGGCTCTCACCTTTATGCCCTCCCAGGGACCTACGCTGTGACTGTGACGATCACCGACGACGACCAGGGCGTAGACTCCGACGTATTCACCGTCACCGTGCTCGGGCCGGTTGATTTGAAGGAGCGGACAGTCCAAGTATTGGAATCGCTGCTTCCAGGCGTCGGAAAAGACCAGAAGAAACAGATCGAAAAGGCGATCAAGGAAGTTGACGGGAGCCTGTCCCCCGAGCTATGGATTGACGCGGCGCATGTGGATCCCAAGCAAGGGCACGAGGTGTTCAGCAAAGAGCGCGAAGCGGTGAAAATACTGGACGAGTTGCTGAAGAAACCGAAGGGACTGGCGCCGGCACAGCTTGCGGTGATCAGTAGCGCTATCGGTGATCTGGTGGAGGCCGACCGGCTACTCGCCCTGACCCTGCTCAACGAGACCACCGGCCTCGATGCCCTTGACCCGAAACGGCAGGACAAGGTTGACAAAGAGCTGGCTGAGGCATGGGTGGAGATCGGAAAGGGTGACGCGGAACGCGATGCCAGCGAGTTCGACGATGCGGTCCAGCACTATCGCAAAGCATGGGAGCACGCCACTCACGGTATCAGCGAAGCTGCTTTGGCGCCGCATGACGACACGGATGGGCTGGATAACGCTAGCAAAGGTAAGGGTGAAGGCAAAGGCTAGGGCTGGCCCAAGGAGAATGCAATGCGAGTGCTGGTAACGGGTGCCGCTGGATTCATAGGGAGCCACGTAGCCGAACGCGCCGCCGAATCTGGGCATGACGTCCGCGGTGTCGTAATGGAAGGACGGATGTGGAGCACCTCCGGAAACTGGGTGTCGAGGTGCTTGTGGGCGACCTCGCGGACGCTCAGTTTGCGCGGATTGCGGTGCGAGGTCGTGAGGTCGTCCTCAACGCCATAGGCCTCGCGGCAGACTACGGCAAGTTCGACGTGTTCTACAAGGCCAATGTCCTGGCAACAGAGAGCGTCCTCGGTGCGGCGATAGACGCTAATGTGCGGCGCTTCGTACACGCGTCATCCTACGTCGTCTCCCTCGGAGGGTCCTTTCACCACTGGCGAGGATGGGTCATCACAGAGCAGGCCCCGGAGCGACCCAGATTCTGGCGATGGGACTACTATTGCCGCACCAAAGTCCCCGCCACGTGCCGGAACTCATGAGTCAGGCCATTGCCGGTCTCCCTGATCCGGACCGGCGTTCCCAGTTCAGGCAACTCCTGGGGCTTCTGGAGAACCGGGTCGTTAACCTGCTCCTGGCGGGACGCTTCCAGCGCTTTAGCGACCTGCCGTCGGAGGCGCGGGAGGCCTATCTAACGAACTGGGCCCAGAGCGCCCTCAGTAAGCGGCGCACGGGGTTCCAGGCGCTCAAACGCCTGGCGTGCACCCTCTCCTACACCGCCCTTCCCGCCGGGGGCAACCCCACGTGGCCGGCCATCGGGTACTCCGGCCCCTCCTCAGCTCCGGACCGGCCCCACAGGCTGCGAATCATGGAAGTGACGACCGACACCACGCTGGAGGCCGATGTCTGCGTGGTCGGCTCGGGGGCGGGAGGCGCAGTCGTCGCTGCGGAGCTTGCGGCTGCGGGGCGGGCGGTTGTTGTTCTCAAAAAGGGCGGCTACTTCGACGAGGCCGATTTCTCCAACTTCGTGTTTGAGGGCCGACGCGACCTGTACATGGACGGCGGCATGCTCGCTACCCGCGACCTGGGCGTGGCCCTTCTGGCTGGACGATGCCTCGGCGGCGGCACGGTGGTCAACTACGCTTCGTGTTTCCGCCCGCCGGAGGACATCCTTCAAGAATGGGAGCGCGACTCCGGAATCGGCGGCCTTTTGAGCGAGGACTTCCGTGGGAGTGTGCATGCCGTAGAAGCGCGCCTGAACGTGAACGAGCCGGAGAGCAACCACAACGCGAACAACGCCGTCCTCGTGAGAGGATGCGCCTCCCTCGGCTACAGAGTCGGCACGATCCGCCGCAATGTGCGTGACTGCAGCGCGTTGGGCTTCTGCGACTTTGGATGCCAGCCGGGCGCCAAGCAGTCGGCGCTGGCGACCTATCTCGTGGACGCCCAGCGCCACGGCTCGGCCGCCATTGTGACTCGGTGCACCATGCAACGTCTGCATGTGCGCGCTGGACGTGTCACCGGCGTTGAGGCCGAGGCAGAGGATCGCGACACCCGCAGGCTGCACCGTGTCAACGTCAAGGCTCCTATCGTGGTGATTGCGGCCGGGGCCATCCACTCTCCTGCGATCCTGATGCGGTCCGGCATTGCTCATCCGGAATTGGGCCGGAATCTCCACCTTCACCCCCTGCCGGCAGTGGCCGGCGTTTTTGAGGAGGCTATCGAGCCGTGGAAGGGGATTCCTCAAACAGCCTACAGCGACCACTTTTCGCATATGGACGGGGGGTACGGGTTCACGCTGGAGGCATCCCCGGCCCATCCCGGCCTCGCTGCCACGGGTTGGTCGTGGCAATCAGGGCTCGCACACAAGGAACGCATGCTCCAGACGGCGCTCACCGCCATCATGATAGCCCTGCCGCGTGACCGCGACGGAGGCCGGGTAGGCCTGACCCGCGCGGGCAATCCGGTCGTGGACTACTGGCCGTCGGCGTACGATGGCGCCCACATCATTCGGGCTCAACATGAGGCGGCCCGGGTGCTCGCGGAGGCAGGAGCAAAGGAGGTGGAGACGCTCCACACCCCTCCGCTACGCTGGCGCCGGGATGAGGGCCAATCTGGACTGCGTGCCTTCGGCGAAGCGCTGGCGCGCCAGGGAGTAAAACCAAACCACCTGTTGCTGTTCAGCGCGCACCAGATGGGGACCTGCCGGATGGGAGGAGACCGTCGGTCGGCAGTGGTCAACCCAGAGGGTGAAGCCAACGGCGTCCGGGGGCTCTTTGTGGCTGATGGAAGCGTTCTTCCAACGGCCCTGGGCGTCAATCCCATGATCACCATCATGTCCCTGGCCCACAGAACTGCGCAGTTCATCAAGGCATGCCCGCCCGCCTAGGAAAATACTTCCTTCCGGCCACTGCCTCATGCTCCGACGCCTCCGCTCGTCCCTGGATGGCAATTTGATTACATCCATGTCTTGCCAGCCGCAAGGTTTCACGCAACTCTCATGACAAGGCGGCCTTTTCTCCTGTGTACGCCGCACTGATGGTCACGTGCGGGGGGCCGGGTCGCCGAAAGGCTGTGGCCCGACTAGCCGGCTCCCATCAGAGGGCAAACAGCGCGTGCAAGAGGACCGCAAGCGACCTGCAACTCTTTCCGTAAGGGCGTTCCTCTGGTCTGACATACACTCCTTTGTGTGCTTTGCCGAAGGTGAAGTCCCAAGGAGGTAGGCCAAACGCCACGCATGCCCAGTAGCTGCGCATTCGGGAGCCTTTCGGTTGAAGTAGCAGGGGAGACAGACCGCGGGTTAAGACGAGCGTTCAATGCCGACGCCTATGTGATTGGGGGGTGGGGGGGCCTCCCGCGCTGGTGTCTCCTGGCGGCCGGAGTGTTTGATGGCGTAGGGACGGGCAAGCGCAGCGCAGAGGCCAGCGCCCTTGCAGCAAAGTGCTTTCAAGAAGGCATGGTGAGCGCGTCCTGGGAGTTCTCAAAGGATGCTTCGATTGAGTTTGTCCGGAATCTGCACCAGCGGCTCCAGGCCGGCGGCTCCAGGCCTTTTGGCAGAAGCGGCCTGGCAACGACAGCCGCCATCGCATTCCTGGTTCGTTCCGATCCGCCGCAGATGGCTATCGTGAGTGTGGGCGACAGCCAGGCCTTCGTCGTCCGGGATGAACTGATAGAACGGCTGGTCCCTGTTGACACAGTGGCTGCCGGTCTACTCGATGCAGGCCAAATCACAGCCGGACAGGCGGAAGTCCATCCACGGAGGCACGTCCTGACCCAGGCTCTTGGTTGCGAAGGAAGTATCGCTCCACACGTTCGGGTGCGGAGCGTACGGGCGGGCGACCGGTTTCTCCTTTGCACCGACGGCATCACCAATTCCCTGAGCCTTGAGCAGATCGGCGCCATTATGGCTGGAGCGGCTGCCAGGGACACGTGCCGGAAGCTGATTGAGGCTGCGAATGACGCAAGAGGGTATGACAATTCAACGGCGGTCGTGCTACACTTCCGCAACGAACCGCACATGGGGTAGGTGTCAAGCTGTAGTTCTTGCACAGGGAGGCCCCGTGAACGCACACGATGGCGTCACCCAATGGTTCTTAGACGTACTGGACGTTTCGGGAGACCAGGAGAAGGAGATCGCCTTCGCCGGCCCGGTTCGCGTTGGAAGGGCCTCCGAGGACTCTTCGCCGGACATCATTGTCCCAAACGGGTTCCGGTCCGTCAGCCGCCTTCATGCGCTCCTGGTGCCCAGGGGGTCTGATGTCCTGCTGACCGACCAGAGCAGGTTCGGCACCCTGGTCAACGGCCAGCCCGTCCACAATTGCTTGGTACGCCTGCAGAGCGGCGACGAGGTCGTTTTCGGCCTGCCCCACGATGGTTGGCGCGTCCGGGTCCGGGCCCATGAGAACTCGTTGGATATCACCTCTTCCGCCGACCCTATGGAGATGCTATTCGTCTCGGATCTGCCCCGCCAGGTGCGTGTGGGCCGTCTTGTCGTGGAGGAGAGTCTCGGCGACCGGGCGTTCAAGCTGCTCATGTTCCTGTCCGGCCACAAGGGCGAATGGTACCCAATCAGCCGGTTGGAGACTATCGTCTGGCCCGATATTGACAGCTCTCCGTATCAGACGCAGCAGGCCCTCTCCCGCGCAAAACGGGCCATCAATGACCTCCTGCGCCCTCACTTGCGAGGCCAGGACGCCATAGAATCGCGTCCCTTTCACGGGTACCGCATGAAGGCCAGGCTGGACAATCGCTGAAACGGCATGCAACAGGGAGACGTATGGATGCCCTTGTCCACCCGTGGTTCCGCCCTGAAACCCTTGTTGGCGCGACGCTCCAGGGGTATTCCTTAGAGTCGCTTGTTGGGGTTGGCGGCTTCGGCGCTGTCTACCGAACGCAGTCCACTCAGGGCGAAGCCAGGGCTATCAAGGTCCTCTTTCCTCCTCGTTCAACAGCTCCAGAGGACGCGCGCAACTGGGATAACCGGGTCACCGTCTTCATGCGGGAGGCAAACGCAGCTTCTCACTTCCAGCATCCTAACATCATCCGTGTGTTCGACGCCGGCCAGGCCCGCTGGCGGTTCAACGTCCCCGGCATGGCCGGCGAAGTCCAGGCCCAGGTCTTCCCGCTGCTCTTTTACGTGGCGGAGTTCATACCTGACGGAGTTGATCGGCGTTTGGACGGGGGCCGCCTGTTTTCCTCAGATGAGGCGGTCCGCATCGGCGTACAGGTCTGCGATGCCCTGACCGCGCTCCACCGGGCCACCCCGCCCATCCTGCACCGCGACCTGAACCCCGGAAACATCCGTCTGGCCGAGGGCGGACGCGCGGTGCTGACCGACTTCGGCGTGGCTCGCATTCCAGACGTTCCAGGGGCCTACGTCACCAGCGAGGGGCCGCCCGTCCATCGAGGCGTCGGCGCGCCGGAGCAGTTCCGCTGGGAAGAGCCGGACGTGCGCACGGACATCTACCAGGCTGGAGCGCTGCTGCTCAAGATGGTGGCGGGAAAATACCCCCGGGAAGGGGCCTCGCGCATGCTGCTGGAAAAGAAGGACGTTCCTGCTTTTCTCGCCCTGGCGATTCTGCGGTGTCTTGAGGAGGACCGGGCCAAGCGGTTCCCGAACGCCCCTGCCTTGAAGGCGGCGCTGCTCCAAGAAGAGCCGCCCGTTCCCAAGCCGCCTGGCTCTCAGGACGCGCCCGTGACCCGTACCACACTGTCTCCCGCCTGGCAGCTCCAGTTACCCTCAGCCACCTGGCGCACTGGCGTGACCCCGGTGGCCGAAGGGGAGTCGTGCTATGTGTGGGATGACCAGACCATCTACCGCCTGACCCCCGAGCGCGGCGCCCAGATGAGCGCCTGGACGGCCTCGTACCCCATACGCGACAGCTTCAGAAGCCCAGCCGTGCAGCTTGATGGACACCGCCTGTACGTCCGCCACGGGAGGCTCCTGTCGTGCCTGGACGGCCACGGCTCCGAGCTGTGGCGGGCGCAGCTTGCCGGCGACCTGGCTGGCGCGTTCCTGCCGCTTGGCGACAAGATCATCGTTGACTCCTTGCTGGAGCAGGGCGGGGCACTTGCGGGCATCGCTGCCTTGGAGGGGCGCACCGGCGCGCCGGCATGGACAGTCCCCGAGAGCGAGTACCAGGTGGAACACTTGGCCGGCGAAGGGGATGCGGTGTGGGCCGTGGAGAGCATGGGCATGGCCGGGGCAAGCGGCGTACGCGTGCGGAAGCTGGACCTTGCCACCGGAAGGGAGGTGGGGCGGCTGCAGCTCCTGGGGGGCGAAGCCTCAACGCCCCTTGGCGGGGTGGCCTTAGTCCGCCCGTGGCCCGCATTGCCCGGGCCGGAGCGCAGCCTTGTGGTTGGCCTGCGTGACCTCTTGCTGCCGCGCCTTTACCTAATGTGCCTGGACCATGACCTCAAATCGCGCTGGACGAGGCTCATTGAGGCGGCCCAGCCGGGTCGCGGCGGTGTCGTCACCCTCGCGGCCGTCCAGGGTCGTCTCCTGGTGTGCATCGCAGGCTACGGCAAAGGCGGGGACCCGCAAACGTCGTGGGCTTGCTGCGTTGACCTGGCGACGGGGGAACGTCTCTGGCAGCGCCAGTGCCCCGAAGACGCGCTGCTGACGGACCCGGCGGCTGCGCCCGACGCTCCGTTGGCCTACGCCATTGCCCACCGGGCCGGCCTGGAGCGCGAATGGCGGCTGGTGGCCCTTGATCCCAGGAACGGCGACATCCAGTGGCAAGGCCAGGTGCGGAAGTCGCCGCGGGGCAGCGGTCCGCTGGCCCCGGTGGTCACAGCGGAGCGCGTCTACCTCCAGGTACCCACGGAGCGCCTGAAGGAAGGCAAGTCCGGGGGCAGGACTGGCAAGGGCATGCTGGAGGCGCATCAGCGGAGGTGACACTGCAAGCGGTTTGCAAGGGAAGCGCAACGAATCCTGCGTCCCAACAGCAAACCCTCCTGCTAGGGTGTGGGTGCTAGCCCAACACCGAGCAAAGGAGGGCGCCGTGGGCCATCTAGCAAAGGTTCCAGCTTTCTTGAGGTTGTTCCTGCTGACTGGTGCACTCACCCTGGCAGTCGCATGTGAAGGCGAAGAAAGTCCTTTCCTCATACCAGATGAGAAAGGCGCCAGCCTGGAAGTTGAGGGCGAGGCAGGCGGGATAGTTACCCTCTACCGGGTCGTTGATTTCCCGCCGGACAAAGCGACTTCAGAGGGCCTCTTTCTAGGGCTCATCGAGGGGACCAGTGCCATGGAGCTTCCTTGGACGGTCGCAAGTGAAGGGAATGGTCGGTATCGCGTTCAGGTCCTCGTCAGAATGCCACCTAGCCCTGGCGTCGCCGCCAGAGGCGTATTGCGAGGTCGCCTAACATCATCCACAGGAGAGAGATGGTCAGTGGAAGTCCCAGTGGAACTGACGGCGATGCCTGGAGGTCTGCGTTCCGTTGACGTGGCCGCGCTTCTCATCCTCCTCATTCTATGGGGCGCGGCAGAGGCAACGATCCTGATGTCACCGAAGGCGTATGACGTCAGTAGCTGGCAAGAGCCAGAGTCTTGAAGCTAATCAACTCGGACTGCGAGAGGATGGGGTTGCTCGCCGAAAGGAGCGGAAGACTATCAGCGGTGACCTATCTACTTCGACGGAGGCGGAAATGGCAGGAGTTGATATGGGAACGGGGACCTTTCAGCAGGACGACTCAAATACTACCCGTGATGCTGCTACGGCTGGAATGGACATCGGGCGACGCCTGAGGCTCATAAGAGAGAATCTCGATAGCGGTGCGCTGGCGGGAGACGACGGACGCAGAGGGTCTGGGGAACAACCGTGGGGAGGCTCTGCCGCCCTTTGGCTCCTAATAATTGGCATCGCCGTACTCAGCGGTTTCGCGCTGGTAGTCAAGCTGAACATTCCAGAGACAAACATCTCAGCTATTCGGGAAACGCCGACGAGCGAATGCATAACTATTGCGGATTGCACTGCAGCCATCAACGCCAATCCCCAAAATGCGTCTGCGTTCCGTATCCGGGGCGATCAGTACCTTCAGCAGGGGAAGTTCGTTAAGGCTGTTGCGGACTTCGACATGCTGCTTCTCCTATCGTCCGAGGACATCGAAGGCTACCTAGGAAGGGGGAAGGCATATGTCGCCCTGTTGCGCGGCGAAAGAGCGCTTCAGGACTTTGACCGGGCGTTGGAGATGGACCCCCAAGAGGCGCGAGGCTACTACGGACGCGGGACCGCCCTCTTCGCCTTGGGATCTTACGCTAAGGCAAATGAGGCTTTTACGGAAGCGATCAGTCGCAATGCGGAATACGCTGCTGCCTACCTCGATCGAGGGGTCGCGAGGTACAACCTGTCTCAGTACGATGATGCAGTCAACGACTTCGACGAAACCATCCGGCTGATGCCGCAATCAGCCACTGCACATTATGATCGCGGGGTTGTTAACCTTGCCAGGGGTCAGTCCGCCCAAGCAGCAGAAGACTTTGGCGAAGCTGTCAGGTTGGATCCGGGCGGAGTGGCTGGCTACGTTGGCAGAATTGCTGCTTTCAATTCGCTTGGTGAGGGAGCCAAGGAGCAGAAAGACCTCCGGCGCATGAAAGAGCTCAAATTGCAGAGCGCTCAGGACTTTGTTGTTCGGGGTCGTGCTTTGGTTGACAGGGGAGAACTTCAGGATGCGGTAGCTGACCTGTCTGCGGCAATTCTCCGAGATCCGTCAATTGGTGAGGCATACGTGCAAAGGGCGAGAGCGTACAACGCTCTTGATCAAGGCTCGCAGGCACAAATGGACAAGGACAAGGCGCTGGAATTGGGTCTCTACAAGACGTATGTCGAGCAACGCAGCGTGGCTCCTTCATCTCTTGAAGCCCGGAGTCGGCCCACGATCTACTGGTGGTACTAAGGAGCACTCCGTGAATAGGAATTTCTTCTGGCTCGGGGCGGCGGTGCTGGTGCTGTTGGTCATCACCGGCTATACCCTTTGCCGGGATGGGAACTGCTTTGGCGGTGGGCAGGAGCCGGACGGCCCCGGCATACGTGCGAACAGTGACGGAGAGGGGGACGGCAAGCCGGTCATCAAGCTCCCCATCGCCAGCTCCAGCACCAAGAAGGCATGGATGGAGGCGGCGAAGACCAGCTTCAACGAGGCCTCCAAGCGTGACAGGCGCTGGCAGGTGGACGGCAGGCCCGTGGAGGTGGAGTACATCCTGGAAGAGATAGACCCAGGGGTCCGTGACCACTACCGCTCCGGCACTATGACCGCGGACATCCAGCGGCCCGATGGCGATCCCCTGAGTATCAGGCCCGTGGTGGCCTCGCCATCGGAGGCCTCATGGCTGGCTGGCCTGAACCGCGACTGGAAGCCTGCCCACGGCCAGGAAATCATACGCGAACAACCGGCGGTCCTCGTGCGCATTCCCGTGGTCATCGCCATGTGGGAATCGCGTGCCCGCGCCCTGGGCTGCTGGCCCACCGCCACGCCGGACTGCACGTGGGGCCGCATCCGCAAGCTGGCGGATAGCTCGGATGGTTGGGGAAGTTTCGGACATCCCGAGTGGGGCCAGTTCAAGTTCGGCTACGGGTACGTTGGTGAATCAAACAGCGGCACCATGACTGCCCTTCTCCTGTGCATGACCGGCGTGGGCAAGACCACAGGCCTGACCGTTGCCGACGTGGACACCGCCAACGGCTGCGGCCAGACGATCAGCACAGTAGAGAAGGCCGTTGTCCACCGTGGCAAGAAGAGCGGCTGGCTGCTGGACTTCATGAAAACGCGAGGGCCGGAGTACCTAGACGCCATGACGACCAACGAGCCGGACGTGATCAAGTTCAATTTGGACAACAGGGACAAGCTCCGGGAGCCCCTGGTGTCGGCGTACCCCCAGGATGGCACGGTGGTATCGGAGCACCCCTACGGTATTCTTGACGGCGCGCCGTGGGTGAACGCCGAGCAGGTGAAGGCGGCGGAGTTGTTCCGCGACTACCTCCTCTCGCCGGAGATGCAGACGAAGGCGATAGAGTTGCGCCTGCGTCCGGCGGACCGTTCCGCCGCTCTCAGCGCCCCCATTGACGCCTCCAACGGCGCGGACCCCGCAGCCGGGCTGGTCGCCGTCTCGATGCCTGATGCGATAGCCATAGACCAGGTCGTGGCGGTGTGGCACAAGGTCAAGAAACACGTGGCTATAGCCATCGTTTTTGACAAGTCAGGCAGCATGAGTGGGGAGCGTCTGACCCAGGCGGTCAAAGGCGCGCAGGCGTTCGTAAATTCCATGGACCCGGACGACTGGCTGAGATGGATGCCTTTTGACGCCAAGATCTATGGAGGCGCGGAAGGCCTTAAGTCCGGGAAGGGCGAGCAGCTCACCCAGGATATCCGTGGCACTACCGCAGGGGGCAGCACGGCGCTGTACGATGCCGTCTACTACGCCTACGAAGAGTTGCAGCGCCGGCGCCTGGCCTACGGCAACGTATGGCGCTATGGCATCGTCATCCTCTCTGATGGCGACGACACGGCAAGCACCAGGAGCCTGGCGCAGCTTGAGGCCCTGCTGCTGCCCAATGAGGCCAATCCAGCCAGCATCCAAATCCACGCCATTGGCATCGGCGAGGCGAACAAGGCGGTCCTCCAGAAGATCGCAACGGCGGCGCACGGCAAGTACTGGGAAGCCAACCCTACCGACATAGAGCGCGTGTACAGGGAGATCGCCCCGTATTTCTAGAGAGACAGTTCCCGCTCTCGGGATGACAGCACATGCTTCAGCCCCAGGACAGATACTCCGAGCTAGACCGCGACATGCGCAGCGAGCGCATGCGGCACACGCTGTGGCGCGGGCCGCTCATCCCCCTGGCCTCCATCGGAGTCATGGGAGAGGCCTTGCTTGCCTTGGTTTTGGGCGAGCCGTTCTTAGCCCTCTTCGCAATGGCGGCTGTCTTCGCAATCGGCGTGTTATACGTTGGAACGACGCTGCCCAGCAAGCAGACCTTTGTGTCCGCCGTGGGGTCCCTGCTGGACAAGCGGTTCCCTATCGGGGAGGTCCCTGATGCGCAAGCCCAGGCCGCCCTGGAGCGGACCAAGGAGCAGTTCATCGCCGTCGCGGTGCGCATACGTTCGCTGGACAACCATGGGCCGAGCGACCCCATGCGCCGGGCGCTGGCCGCCGCGTTCGGCTTGCTGGCCACGCAGCATGAGGCTGCGGCGAGAGGCGGGCCCGACCCAGGGAGCGGCGGCATCGCAGGCGAAGCGCTTCGGGAGCTGGAGGCGATGGCGCGCCTGCTGGACGTCATGCAGGACACGCCGCCAGGGGAAAGGGCGGCGATGGAGCTGCAGATTGCCAGAGAGTCGGAGGCCGCGCTGGTCAGGCTCTCAACCCAAACGGACACTGGCGAAGCCACCGAACTACAGCACATTCAACGACTGCTACAAAACGGGTTCACACGGCTGAAGGAAGAGAACGGACTACATGCCCTGCGGCAGCTCACGGAGGAGTACGACCGGCTGAGGCCCGGGCTCGCGCAGAGGAGCGCTACAGACCCTACGGCGCTGGCCCGGGCGCCTCAGGACGCCGAGGCCACCTTCCGCTTGGGGCTGACCCTCCTCCAAAAGGCGCTGCCCCTGGCCGATCATATCCAGCCGCAAGAGATAGCGCAGCGCCAAGCGGTGAAGGCCGGGCTTGAAAAAGAAATAGCTGCGTTGCGGGAGAATCCCCAAGAGTCGGACCGCCTGAGGCTGAAGGAAGGGGAACTGGCCAACGCCCAGAAGCTCCTGGACGAGATCCATCAGAACCAGTTCCGCTTTGACTGGCTCCTGCACAACTGCGGCGAGTGCGAGACGTCGCTGGCGTTGCTGCGTATGCGCCTAGCCGCCTTCCACGCCGACACCTCAGAGGGAAGCGTCAACGCCGTCGTTGAGACGCTGGAGAATATCATGGAGCAAGCCCGGGCGGTGCAAGAGGAAATGAGGAAACTGGGGCTATAGCCTGGAACAAGGAACCTCGTGCACCCTACCTGCAACTCCCTCGCAAGTGGTCCTGCAATGTTCGCGCAACCCCTGCTGTTACCTTTGCTTTGTACAAGGCGAAAGCGAAGGAGAGCAGAGATGGCCACCCCAAAGCGCCCCGAACCCCAGGATGAAGCGCCCCGTCAGATCATTCTCCTGAATGAAAAGGAGCCTGTGGCCCCCAAAGACATGACCGAGGCAGAAATAGAGGACCTGAAGGTCCGGACGGCAGAGGTGGTGGAACAGCTTCAGAACGCATCCGGCAGCCGGGAGCTGGCGGTGGTGGACAGCATCGCTGCCATGGGCATCCAGGCCCAGCGCCAGGCGGCTGGGGAGCTTGAGTTGCTGCGCGTCCGGATGAAGGACATCATGGACAAGGACGGGCCATCCGCCCGTATCCCTCAGGACCTTATAGATCTGCGTTTCACCCTCAACCAGATTGATCCTCACCAGGCGAGCAGCCAGAGCATTGTCCGTCGCGTCATTGACCTTCTGCCCTTCGGTAAGGACCGGATGCTCCGCGTCCTGGAGCGCATCGCCGTCCGCTACGAGCCCGTCTCCAAGCAAGTCGTGCTCATTGAGACGCGCCTGCGGGAAGGACGGGCCATGCTGGTGCGGGACAACATTGAGATGCGCAAGCTCTACGAGCAGGTGGAAGCGCAGCAGACAGTTGTGCAAAAGAACGCGTACCTGGGCGAGCTTGTCATGCAGGAGTTGTCCCAGGCCCTGGAGGACACGGAAGACACCCACAAACGCGAGCGAATGCAGTCCGCCCTCTTCGACGTGGCATCGCGCACCCAGGACTTGCGCCAGATGGAAGAGGTGCACATCCAGTTCTTCGTCAGCCTGGACATGACCAGGGAGAACAACATTCGCCTGGGGCAGGCGGTAGAGCGCACGCTGACCCTGGCAACCAACGTGGTCATGGTGGGCCTGGCAATCCAGTCGGCGTTGGAGCGCCAGCGCCGGGTCATGGAAGCCACCCAGCGCACACGCGAGTTCATCGGCAACCTGCTGATCGCCAACGCGGCAAGCATCAAGCGTCACACTATGGAGATCGGCGATATCTACAATAGCCCTGTAGTGGCCATGGACAAGGTAACGAAGGCCCACCAGGACCTACTGGAGGCAATAGACATGGCAGACAGGCTCAAGACGGAAGGCCTTGAGACGGCCCGCCAGAACATTGCGACGCTGGCCCGCCTGTCCGCGCAGTTGGAAGAGCGGCGGCAGGGTCTGCGGGAGCAGCTCGAGACGCCCTCGCTGGAGGCGTAGCCGCGAGTGAAAGGGCCTCTCGTCCGCTTGGTCAGCGCCGCACTGCCCTGGGCATGTGCTCAGGGCAGTGCGGCGCTACTATCACGAGCGCGACCAAACGCAGCAGCAGGTCTTCGCGGACTCAAGAGCATGATGCCGGCCAGAGGCAGCTTAGCAGCTCTGTCCTCAGGAGCAGGCCAAAACGGAGCCGCAACTAACCCCTCTTGGGGTCTGTCACGTAATAACTTACCCACTATTTGGTAGAAACTACAGCTAGCAACACGTTCGTATTACACTGAGAGAAATAGGCATGTTATTCGTGACATACCCTTAGGCTGCAAGGAGGGCCGCTGTACTCGCTCAAAACGTTGGTACACCTCGCCCCCAAGCTACGCTTCCGCACCGGATGTGCTTTCACGCTATTCGTTGTACAGCCTAAAGCCGACCTCAAAGGTTCTGCGTATTGTCGCCTCAGCTCCACCAACCTTCCACAAGTACTATCGGCTTTGAATCACCACAGGTTCATATCTGAAATGCGGCTTGAGTCCCCGCAGTTATTGAGTTATGCCGACTCAGCGGTGGTGATTCCCTCATGGTTCCTCACTTGTCCGGCCGCACCGGATATGACACCAAACCAGCCTTGCACCACCTTGCGGGATTGATTGGGTTCCCCTGTACCAGGCCAAACGTTGATCTCCCTGGCACCCCCCTGTCAAGTTGATGTTACCCTCTGTTCTGCTTGCTTAGGGACGCCACCGCACTCTGAAGGGTGCGACTTGATGGCCCTCTGTTCCCTTCCCGGACTTCGGCTACGGGCCGTGAACCCACTGCAGCGGCGTACGTCTTCAAAAAGCGAACGTGCGTCATCGCACCAGGCAATCGCCGACACATGTTGTGGCATATTGGTGTTAGTAGACTATAATAGGCCCGGCGTCAAAGCAAACCGCTTGCCGGGGCAGCAACACGTGACAGCACTGTCCTTCCCCACTGCCCTACGGAGATGGCACCAGCTTGGCCTGTGGCCCAAGCTGGCGCTTGCCGTGACTCTAGGCTTCCTGCTCTTGTTCGGCGTCTTCAGCCTGCTCAGCCTCAGGGCAGTCAATGACAGCACGGATCGGATCCTTCAGGAGAGGCTCGTCCTGGCGCAGATGGCTGCGAGAGAGATAGACCGCCTGGTGGAGCGGGGATTCTATGAGCTGGAGAAGGCCACTGAGTTTGCGCCTTTTGATCCACAAGGCCCTTCTTTGGCTGAAGAGTACCACCTGCTGGCCCACGCCTATGGCCGCGTGGGGGCATTGTCGCTGGGCGTCTATTTTCTTGATGCCGAAGGCAAAGTAGTGCTCTCAGAGCCTCCTGGCAAACTGCCGCAAGGCGCCGACCTGTCCGGGGAGGGCCACATCCGCGCCGTTATGGGGACGGGGCGACGGAGCGTATCTGAGCCGTTTGTTGACAGCACGACGAACCAACCCGCGGTGGCCCTCACCATCCCGATCTTCGGACCCGATGGCGCTTTGCTGTCCATGCTCAGCGGTCTGGTGGATGTGACGAGCGCCGAGGTCATGGGGCCTCTGACCCACGCGCGCGACCTGGGCCAAACCGGCCACGCAGAGCTTGTGGATAGCAGGGGCCTGATCATCGCGGCAACCGACTACGGAGGGTTCCTGCAACCGGGGGAGCACCTCCCGTTCTATTTGAAAGCATTCCGTGAAGGTGGGGCGGGCGTGGAGAACGTTCCGTACACCCCCTGGCATGCGACCTCGGATACAGGGGGGCAGGTGCACCACGTGATGGCCTTCGCCCCGGTCTCAACCGCCTCCTGGGGAGTGGCTGTGGGAGGCGTGGACTGGGAGACGTTTGCCCCGGTCACCAGGTTGCGCAACACAATCCTGCTGATTGGCGCGCTCTCCCTTGCGTTCTTGTGGACAATCACCCTCTTTGGCGCACGGCTGGTTGTGCGGCCGATACGGACCCTCACTGAGGCCGCTGAGCAGATGGCCTCCGGAAACCTCGATCGGCCCATCGCGTCCCAGGGCGGCGGTGAAATCGCCGTGCTGGGGCAAAGCCTGGAGACCATGCGGGCGCAACTGAAAGCCTCCATGGAGCGCGTGCGACTGTGGGGCGAGGAGCTGGAGCTGAAGGTGGCAGAGCGCACCGACGAGCTCGCGAAGCGCAACCGTCAACTTGCAGCAGTCAGCGTCATCGCCACGGCGGCCAGCGAGATACGAGACCAGGAAGGAATGCTCAACCGCTGCCTTGAGGTTGTCCTGGAGCATACACGGATGGATACGGCGGCCATCCGCCTGGTGGACCCAAGCGGAGGCCGACTGGTGGTGGCAGGAGCGTGCGGGGACTTCTCAGGATTCCCGTGCAAGGGTCTGGCGATTGACATGGGCGAGTGTCCTTGCGGGTGCGTTGCCTCGGACGGCGCGCCTGTTTTCCTCTCTGCCGATGAGCTTCAGCGGGTCCTGCCGCCGTGCAGGGCGCCACGGGCTCGCGCCGTGGCCATCCTTCCGCTGAAATCCGCAAAGGGGACGCTCGGCGTGCTCTCCCTTTCCCGTGGCCACGGGACCCCGCCTGGACCTGAGGAGCGGGAGACCCTGAACGCTATCTGCAACCAGATTGCCATCGCCATAGACAACACGCGCCTGCTTGGGGAGTTGGGGCAGGTGGAAGCGCAGCGCGCCCTGGACCAGATGAAGGCCGCGTTTATGTCGGAGATGTCCCACGAGCTGCGCACTCCCTTGGGGTTCATCAAGCTCTACGCAACGACGCTGCTCAGGGACGACATCGCCATAGACGCCGCTACCCGCCAGGAGTTCCTGACGATCATTGATGAGGAGTCGGGAAAGCTGCAACGCATGATTGACGACCTGCTCGACGCATCACGGCTGCAGACTGGACGTTTTCAGGTGGACCGGAAAAACGTGAGCCTGAAGGAAGTGCTGGACGCCACGCTTCATAAGGCAGCGCCTGCCATCGGCCAGAAAGGGATTGCAGTCAAAGCACAGTTGTCTCCCGATGATGCGGAGGTCTTTGCCGACGGCGGCCGGATTGAGCAGGTGCTGCACAACCTGCTGGACAACGCCGCCCGCTATTCCGACCCGGGGACGGTCATTGAGGTCACGGCCCAGGTGACAGGGCAGCAAGCGACGGTCAGCGTTGTTGACCAGGGCGACGGCATTCCCGCCCAGGACCGGGAGCGTGTCTTTGAACCGTTCTACCGTGGGGAGAACTCCCGCCGCCGGGGCGCGCGGGGGACGGGGCTGGGGCTCGCCGTCTGCAAAGGCATCATTGAGTCCCACGGTGGGCGGCTCTGGGTGGAGAGCATCCCTCCTCAGGGAAGCGCGTTCCGGTTTACCCTTCCCCTGGCTCGCAGTGACACGGCCAAGCCATAACCTGCCGGAGCGACATCATGGCCGGAGAGCGCATCCTGGTGGTTGACGACGAACCAAGGTACCTGCGCGCCATCCGGTTTAACCTGGAGGCCGAAGGCTACCGCATCACGTGCGTAGGAACCGGGGACGCCGCTCTGGGGACTCTGGCCAGCGAAGGGTTCCCCGACCTGGTGATCCTGGACATCATGCTCCCCGGTCTGGATGGGTTCCAGGTGTGCGCCCGCGTGCGGGAGGTCTCAACGGTCCCCATCATCATGCTCACCGCCCGTGGGAGCGACGGCGACAAGGTGCAAGGGCTGCGATTGGGCGCAGATGACTACGTGGTCAAGCCTTTCTCTGCCCAGGAGCTTCTTGCCAGGGTAGACGCGGTCTTGCGCAGGGCGCGAACGGCTGGGACGCCTGAACAGCCTGCCTCGCTTGCGGTGGGTGACCTCCACGTGGATTTCTTGACGCAGCGCGTGCGAGTGAAGGACAGGGAGGTGCGGCTGTCACCCACCGAGTACCGTGTTCTGCATTACCTAGCCGGCAACGCAGGAAGGACTGTGACGCAGGACGACCTGTTGGAGAAGGTGTGGGGAGCAGAGTACCGGGGCGAGCACGAGGTCCTCCGCGTCACGGTGTGGCGGCTGCGGCAGAAGCTTGAAGAAGACCCGCAGCACCCACGGTTGATCAGAACGGTGTCAGGCGTGGGCTACCTTCTGGCGAGCCTCGCCTAGCCGCCGCTAATCCGTGAGAGTACAAAGAAAGGGAGCCATCCGGCTCCCTTTCTCTTTACGCGAAGCTGTGCTCCACCTGTAACGGTTTTTCTGGCCGGCGTTACAGAACTGTAACAGGGCGCTCTGCTAAAAAGTGGGGGTGACTTAATTTAGCTGGGAGTAGTTGGAAAGGAGAACCCATGAACAGGCGACTGTACCACATGGTGATCATGGGAGGTTTGGCAACATTGCTCTTGCCTGCCCTCGCCTGTGGAACGGACATCAAGCCCGTTGAGGACAGGGTGGGGGCCGTGGAGAAGAGCGTGACCGAGGTCCAGGCAAAGCTGGCCAACGTCGAGGCAAAGGCCGGCAAGATCGCCGCGCCGGCAGGCGCGGTGGAGTTCGTCGTGACCGGTGTAGAGTTGAAAGGTTCCACCGTCACCAAGGACCTGGCTGTCCCGCCGGTGAACCCCAAGACCCTTAGTGACGGCTACCGATACAAGGAACCAGGAGTGGCGGACAAGGCTGACGCCACCAAGTGGGAGGTTTCCACCTACGTCTGGACGCCTGGGGCCATGACAGTGCTCCAGGGGGACAGGGTGGACATGAGGATCTTCATCGTCAACGGCGACAAACATACCACCTGGGTTGAAGGCCCCGACGGGAAGGAAGTGGTGAAGGAGCAGGAGCAGAACCGTGGACGGGAGTACGTCGTATCCTTCACGGCGTCTCAGGTCGGCACTTACAAGCTGGTCTGCAACGAGCACGACCCCACGATGCGCTCAGTGATCACGTCCCTGCCCAGGTCGTAGCTAGACCCCGAGAGGGCCAGTGCGATGGGCGTCTGTCTGGTTGAGGTTGATTTTCGTATCGTTTTTCCGCCGGCCAGGCAGACGCCTCAACAACCGGCATTGCCGTCAATGCGGAGGAGCCTTTGGTGTCCAAGGAAAGTGGCGGACCGGCACAGCAGAAGAAGGGCCAAGCGGGCATCTACAGGGTTGCACTGCTCATTCTGTCCCTATCCCTGGCTTTAGTGGCATGTGAGTATCCTGGCATTGCCCATCCTCTTGTCGGCGCAAAGGCGAGCTCCCCCGAGTCTGCTTCAGCCACGCCTATTCCTACTGCCGTGGAGATCCCTGGGCAAGGGGAAAACGAGCTGACGGAACCTGCCAGCGACAAGGCCCAAGTCAGCCTCAAGGACTTTCAGCTTGACCCAGATAAAGTAAGCGCCAAGGCAGGGATGGTCACCTTTGTATTGAAGAACGAAGGCAGATATACCCACGACTTCCGGGTAGAGGGCCAGGGAATTGACGACAGGGCGCCGAAGGTCGGGCAGGGACGCACCTTTGAGTGGCAGATTACCTTGCCGGCCGGCTCCTATCGCATCTCGTGCCCCATTAGCAACCATGCCGATCGGGGTATGAGAGGGACACTGGAAGTGGTGGCCCAATAGCTCGCCACGTGACCTCTTTAGAGCAGCGTTGGCGGGTTGAGCGGCAGCGCCGGACGCCACACCGGCTGCTCATATCATCGCTTGCGAGGGAACGATGCCCATAGACATCCCCCTTATAGGGGCAAGGTCGGCCGTCTGGATCACGGCGCAGCTCCATCTCTACTTTGCCGCCTTTGTCTTGGGCGCGCCCATCTTTATCGTCCTCTGCGAGTACCTTGGCGCGCCCAAGGGCCGCCCGAACTGGCGCATCCGCCTGCCGCTGGCCACGGGCCTGGGCGCACTGACGCTTCTGGCAGTCGTCTTCGCGCCCACCGGTACCGACAAGATTGTCTTCCTTCTGCTTGGCCTTCTTTCCCTGGCAGTGGCCGTGTTCCTCCGTTCCGGCGGCGACGCCCGCTACGAGCGGCTGGCCCACGAGACCATGAAGGTGGTGGCCGTCGCCTACAGCTTGACCGCACTCACGGGGGCTGCCTTCGCCTTTGTGCTTATGGGGTCATACAACCAACTGATGGCCCATCTCTTTGAGCGGTTGGGTCCAGTTTTCGGCCTGTATATCCTCCTCTTTTTTGTAGAGTCCATTCTGATGTACGTGTACTGGTACGCCTGGGAGCCGCTGGCCCTCCGCAAGACGCTTCATATCTCCCTCGGCGTGGGGCTGAACGTGGTGGGGACAGGGGTGATGGTGCTGATGAACGGCGTGGGTTCATACATGTTGACCCCGCCGGCAGACCCGGCGACGGCCGGCGTGTGGGCCTCCTTCTACAACGCCACATGGACGGGCCTCAACCTCCACCGGTTCATTGCTAACGTGACCTTTGGCGGGCTCATGGTCGCCCTCTTCGCTGCCTTCATGTTCCTGACGGCCAAGAAGGACGAGGACAGGGCTTTCTACGACTGGATGGGCTTCACGGGCAACTTCATCGGCGTGGCCACTCTCTTGCTCCTCCCTCTGGCCGGCTACATCTACGCCAAAGAGATATTCCTGTACGATGCGACCATTGCCACCTTCATGATGGCGGACAAGCTGTCCACGTTCTTTGTGATGCAGGGCCTTCTGGTCGGCCTGCTCTTCCTGGGGACCAACTATTACATGTGGATGAGCATCCGGCGCATCGCCGGCGCGCAGATCTATCTGGGCTACATGCGACCGACGTTCGCGGTGATGCTGGTGGGCATGGCGATCTGGGTCACACCGCAGCACTTCCTCCCCGACCTTACCAGCCCCATTCCCAAAGGAGTCAGCGAGGCGGCGATCTTCATTCCGGAGCGCGCGGCTTTCTTAGGGCTGATGATGGCGAAGGCCCTGGCAGTGACGACCATCATCATGTTCACGTTCCTTACCTACATGGTCTACCGCCGGGCAATGGCCCTGGGCACAATGCGCTGGGGAGCCATTGCCCCCCAATCCCAGTATGCCCTGGTCTTCATTCCCGCAGTTACGGTGTACCTCATGGGGCTCATGGGCGCAATCCGGGAGTTCGCCCGCCAGGACTGGCACGTGTACCGGGTGGTGCAAGATACGACGCCCTATTGGTATACCACACCTCTGGGCCACACCAGCGTCATGATCGGCATCGTGACCCTTGTGTTCTTCTCACTGATGGCCTTCATCTTCTGGATCGGCTTCAAGCTGGGTGAAACGCACTAGCCTTGGCCAGGACATAGCGTACATGGCAATTCGTTTGAAAGCTCCTGCAAACCTGGACCTCCGGCCCATCAGTGTTCTCCGTTGTCTGAGGCGCTGGCCGGCGGTGTCCGTCATCCTACTGCTGTGCATCTGGGTGGCCCTCCCTCTTGTGCCGGAGGAGACGGGGCTTCGCTTCGGACTCGGCTACAGGATGTTCTTCACCGTCCTGCTGGTGCTAGGAACGATTGTATTCTGGCTCCTCAGCGTGGAGAGCATCCCGCTGCCCAAGCGTCCCGGTGGGATCATGCTCAGCATCGTAGGTGTCTACCTGTGCACAGTAGGAGCATTGATGCTGGTCGGGGTTCTGTATCCGCAGTTCCAGCGGCCAACGCCTGCCGGCGCTGCCGCGCAAGGGCCCGCCGAGCTTGGCGAAGCGCTCTTCTGGAATGAGACGGGAAAGGCAGCCTGCTTCCGCTGCCACTCCATGGAGGGCAGAGGAGGAACCCGCGGGCCTGACCTCACGAAGGTGGCTTCGCGGGCAGGCGACAGGGTGCCGGGCCTGACGGCTGAGCAATACTTGATGGAGAAGGTGAGCGCAGGCATGACCTATACGTTTACGGTGCCCGAGTACACGCCCATGATGCCGCCCTTTGGGCAGATACTCAGCCCGGAAGAGATCAATAACCTCGTGGCCTATCTGCTATCGCTGGGGCAAGACTAAGAAGGGCTAATCGCACCATGGCAACGGGACTGAGAAATCGCATCATTGCCTTGCTGATTGCGGCGGCGCTCATCGGAGCCGCCGTGGCTATCCGCCTCTGGCTAGCTGCCACGGGCGCGTATGTCGGAGGCGCGCACTCTGGACCTCTGCGGGTCCTAAGCGCAGTTGCACTCTTTGCAGGGATGGCAGTAGCGGGGGTGACAGTGGCGTGGCCAATGCGGAAGCCGCCGGAAGCTGCAGATAGGCGAGGCGACGGCAGCGCCCAGGGGAGCGCGTAGCAATGGAGCAAACGAGCGGCGGGACCAAAGTATCCTTGATCCGCGCCACACCCTGGCGGCCTGTTGGCGTGGCCGTTGCCCTCAGCGTCGCCGGCACCGTCATGTTCGGCGGGGCGCTGTTCCTGTTCCAGCAAAGCGTGTGGTGGATAGCCGTGGGCAGCCTGCTGTCGCTCCTGGGCGCAGGGGCGTATCTCGGCTGGCGAAGCGGTGAGCCGGAGCCGTTGTACGGCGCTCTGCTGGCAGTCCTGTACTTTGGACTGGTGGCCGTCATTCTCCTGGGTGGGGAGCTCTTAGAGGCGCTGCCTGACCCCCTTCCAGGACTGTCCATCGGCGACTCGACTTTCTTCTTTGTCTCGCCTCTTCTCATGCTTGTGGCTGCGGTTGCGGGGACCATCGCCGGCGGGCGGACGTCCAGCCGGGCAAAGACAGACAGGCGGTGATTCGTGTATAAGAACATCCTGGTTGCAGTGGACAACTCACCCTACAGCGAGGCGTGCTGCAATGCGGCGGTCTCGCTGGCCCAGGCGTTTGGCGCCGGGGTCACCGGTTGCCACGCCTATCCAGCCCGCCTGCACGAGCGCCGGTTTCGCCAGATGGAGGCGACGCTTCCGGAGGAGTACTTAGCGGATGAGGAGCTGGAGCGCCAGCGGGCCATTCACCAGTCTCTCATCTCTCTTGGCCTGCAGCTCATTTCAGATTGCTATCTTGACGCCCTGGAGCGGCAATGCGACACAGGCGAGGTGCCCTTTGCCCGCAAGACCTTTGACGGGAAAAACTGGGAGCGACTGGCTGAGGAGATCAATGGCTCGCCCCACAATCTTGCCATCCTGGGGTCGCACGGGCATGGGACCAGCCGCGTGGACTCTGTCGGCAGCGTTTGCTTGCGTGTCCTGAGACGCACCAGGACCGACACGCTGGTCATCAAAGACCCGCGCGCCTTTGGGAACGGGGCGGGAAGAAGCATCCTCGTCGCCCTGGATGGGAGCCAGGAATCCTTCGGCGCTCTGGAAGCGGCCCTGGCCCTGGGCAAGGCGTACCGGCGGCCCGTGGAAGCCGTTGCCGCCTATGACCCCTACTTTCACTACGCCGTGTTCAACAGCATGGTGGAAGTGCTGTCTTCGGAGGCAGCCAGGGTCTTCCGGTTCAAGGAGCAGGAACGGCTCCACGAAGAGATCATAGACTCCGGGCTGGCGCGGCTGTACCGGACGCACCTGGAAGTCGCCGAGCGAGTAGCGCAAGCCGAGGGTGTGAGCTTGTCCACGACGTTGCTGGCAGGCCGCGCCGCAGAAGAGCTTGCTTCCTATGCCCAACGCAGCCAGCCCTGGCTGATTTGCGTGGGGCGCATCGGTGTGCACAGCCGTGAGTCCATGGACATAGGAAGCGTCACGGAGCACCTCCTCCGGTTTGCCCCGTCCAACCTCCTTGTGGCCAGCCGCAGAGTTACTCCACCCCTGGACCTCTGGAGCGCCTCCGGACTGCGGTGGACCGAGGAGGCCGAAGCGGTGCTCCTGCACGCGCCGCAGGAACACAGGGGGCCCCTCCGTCTCCTGGCGCAGCAACTGGCGCGAGAGCAGGGGCACACAGTAGCGACGGCCTCCCTGGTCAGACAGGCGATGGAAACGATGCGGCCCAGCCCGTCGGCGGCGCAACGCATGGGAGAGGCCGCCCTGTCCGTGGCCGTTGAGACGCTGCGGAAGCAACCGGGCCCTGTGTTCCTGTGCCCCGGGTGCGGCCACGCGGCCAGAGAGCAAAGGCCGGTTGCTTGCCCCGCATGCGGCGAAAACGGGCAACGGTTCCTTGCGGTTGACCCGCAATCCCTGGAAGCCGCAGCCGCAACCCAGGGCGGCGTGGAAGACCGCCAGGCCTTCGACGGCGCGCGCGTACGGTGGTCACGCGCTGCGCTCCAGAGCCTGCGCCACATAGAGGACGCTGCCCAGCGCCGGAAGGCGCGCCTGCGGGTTGAGAAAGCGGCCCGCCTGGCGAAGATGCCTGTCATCACGCTGGAGTTCACCCTTCGCACACTCCCGGACGCCGCCACGCCTCAGGACTCTTCGCGGAAGACGTCACCCTCGGATCGGGTGATGGGTGACGGGGAGTGACGGCGGTGGAACGCCGGCGGCGGTTGGATGTTGTCCTGATCGTCCTCTACCTCGCAGCAGGGCTTCCCTTACAGGCGTGGAGCTTCTGGGTATCGCCGCTGCCCTTCATGAACTACGGCCCGCCGGCTTGGCCCAACTTCCCGGCGTATGCGATTGCTGCGCCGCTGGCTGCCTCCCTCCTGTGGCGCGGAAGCCCCAGGGCGCGAATGGCTGCCTACGTGTTTCTCACCTTTGACCTTCTGCGGTCGGCCCGGCTGGACCACTGGCTTCCTGCTGGAATGGACATCGCTGTCCTGGCATACCTTCAGACCCCGGCGATGCGGCGGCTGTACCCATCCATGTGGAGCCGCATGATGGGGCTCCGGCGCGCCGGCATGCGCAACTAGGGAGGCGTCGTGAAACACCGCCCGCTCATCGTATCCTGGAACGTGACAGGGGCCTGCCACCTCCGCTGCCCGCACTGCTACTTGGACGCACGGGGCCGCTGGCCGGGGGAGATGACCACCCAGGAGGGCCTGAGGCTCATAGACCAGATGGCCGGCGCGGGCACTGAGCTTTTGATTCTGACCGGCGGGGAACCGCTCCTGCGTAAAGACCTTCCCTTGCTTGCCCAGCATGCCGCTGCCCTGGGCATCGCCGTCGTCCTGGGGACAACGGGGACGCTGATCACCCCGCAAAAGGCCAGGGAGCTGAAAGAGCACGGCGTCACTGCGGCAGGCATCAGCATTGACTCTCTGGATGCGGCCAAGCACGACGCCTTCCGTGGCGTTCGGGGCGCATGGCAACGGGCGGTGAATGGTCTGGACGCCTGCCGCGAAGCGGGACTGGATGTCCTTGTGCATACCACAGCGATGCGGATGAACCAGGAGGAGGTGCCCGCTATCGTGCAGTTCGCGCACGAGAAGGGGGCACGGGCCTTCCACCTTTTCTTCCTGGTATGCACCGGCAGAGGAGAACAGCTCACCGACCTTTCCCCCAAGGAGTACGAGACGTTACTCAACTCCGTCCTGGATGCCCAGGAGCAGTACCCGGGCATGATGGTGCGCGCCCGTTGCGCTCCCTACGTAGGCAGGCTGGCGATGGAGCGGGGCGCCCCCCTTTCGTGGAGCGCTGGATGTCTGGCCGGTACAAGCTACTGCCGGATAACCCCCTCCGGCGATGTCACACCTTGCCCGTACCTGCCGACAAGCGTGGGGAACGTCCGCGAGGCGTCCTTTACCGAAATCTGGGAAACAGCCCCGCTGCTTGCCAGGTTGCGGCCCCCCGCGCGGCAGCTCGGCGGCAAGTGCGACAAGTGCGCTTATAGTCAGGGCGATACCCCCACCTGCATTGGATGCCGCGCCCGTGCCCTGGCGATGGCCGGGGACGATTTGGCCGCCGACCCCTGGTGTCTTTACCAGCCGGGGTCTGAGACCGTCGCGCCTGCAGTCAGGCCCGCCGCTGGCTCGCGCACTGAAGAGGCTGGGGTCGGACAAGGGCAGATGGCCTGGACGCAGGAGGCGCAGGAAAGACTGGGCCGTGTCCCCTTCTTTATTCGGAGCGGCGTGAAACAGGCGGCGGAGGCGCATGCCCGCGCGGAAGGACTCTCGGAAGTCACTACGCAGGTCCTTGACATCCTGAGGCATCGCGCCTACGGGGGAGGACATCCTGGGAATCCGTCTCATCCCGCGCCGCCAACGGGCAACCGCTGATGTGGCGTCCGGCGGCCTGTGGAGAGGCATCGCAAAGCTGGCTCCAGGTTGCGATAGCGGGTTGCGGTACCCGGTCATGCACAATGCCAAAGACTGGTTTCGCCACTCCCAGGACAGGCATTCCCCCTTCCAGTCTCTTCCTCCTCCTCCAAAGCTGCCGATTCACTTCTGACCGATGGCTGTCAGTTTGTCCGGCTTTTCTACGCGAGGGAAGAAAAGGCGAGATCTGCTACTCCTGGGGCCTGGAGCACTTTGCCCGTCACTTCCTTGGATAGCGGTGCGCAGAAAGACCACCGCTCTCTTTCCCGCGCCTTCACCTGTTTCAGTGTCTCCTTTCGGGTCGGACGATTGTGATTCTTCCAGATTGACGGCCGTAGCTGTGTACTCTTCGCAAAGTACAGAGGCCGTACTGTACATTCATACAGAAACTGTCATAACCACGGGGATGCGGGCGCATCCCCGTTTTGTTTTGATAGAGGGGAGGGAAATGGCTTGCTGCCAGACAAACGACACCAGCCGATCTAATGGTGCGGCTGCACGATAGCCAGGGCGGGAGTTATGAACAAGACAAAAGATAACGGAAACCCTGAGGGCGAAAACTACCGCAAGTGGCACCTGAGTCGCCGCAGGCTCTTGCAGATCATGGGCGCCGCCGGTGCGACGGCGGTAGCGGCGACATTTGTTCCTTCATTGGTTAAAAAGGTGAGCGCTAGCTCTTTAAGATCAGACTGGGCGAAGGCAGCGGTTCGGCTGCGCAAGTGGGCCATGGTCATTGATCTCAGGCGGTGCGACGGTTGCCAGGGCATAGACCTGCCCCCTCAGTGTACTCAGGCGTGTATCCAGGGCCACTATGCCCCGGAGCCCATGCAGTGGATTCAGGTCTATGAGAAAGAACTGCCAGGAAACGGGACCCAGTTCATTCCGATGCCTTGCCAGCAATGTCAGAACGCTCCATGCCTGAACGTCTGCCCAGTGGGCGCCACGTTCGCCGCTCCTGAGGGGACCATCCTCGTTGACCAGGACCGCTGCATCGGCTGCCGCATGTGCATGGCGGCCTGCCCCTACGACCGCCGCTTCTTTGTGTGGGCTGAGCCGCCCATTCCTCCTGAAGCCATGCTGTCCGACTACCACACAGCGTACGAAATCCCCGCGAGGAGGGGGACCACCATGAAGTGCAATTTCTGCACCCACATGGCACGGGCAGGGAAGCTACCGCACTGCGCCCAGGCATGTCCCACCAACGCCATCTATTACGGCGACCTGGAAGAGGACATCGCCACCAACGGAGTGGAGGTAGTGAAGCTTTCCAAGTTCCTGGCGGAGAATCAGGCCTATAACCAGAAGGCGGACCTGGGTACCAAGCCCCGCGTCTATTACATTCCCGGTCACGGAGAGGCAGTGGGGAGGTCACCTTATCACCACGGAAGGAAGGCTACCACGTGGCCCTGGCTGGAGAAGATTAAAGGAGCCAGAACATGGACAAGGTGAGCAACGGGCAACGGGAGGACCTGGAGCGGACAGCTCTGCGCCCTCTTATCCGTACAGGGCGGGGCTACTGGCTGGTAGTCGGTGTCCTCCTGCTGGTCGCTCTCTGGGGTCTTTATGCCTACACGACGCAACTGCGCAACGGCCTGGTGGTTACCGGCTTGCGGGACCGCATCTCCTGGGGCATGTACATCACCCTCTTCGTCTTCTTCATAGGCATAAGTCACGCCGGCACGCTTATTTCCGCTATTCTCCGCGTAGTGAAAGCGCAGTGGCGGACCCCCGTGACACGCATGGCTGAGTTTATCACCGTGGTGGCGCTATCCGTCGGCGCTTTGATGCCCCTCATAGATATGGGGCGTCCCGAGAGAGTCCTAAACCTCGTTCTTTTCGGGCGCTGGCAGTCCCCTCTTATCTGGGACATCCTTGCCATCACTACGTACCTCACCGGCAGCATCATTTACCTGTATCTCCCCTTGATCCCAGATCTGGCCCTTATCCGAGACCGCATAGGGTTGGGCGAAGCGCCGGCCTGGAAACGCCGCTTTTACAAGATCGCCTCGGTGGGATGGCAAGGGACTCTCCAGCAACAGAAGTACCTGCGCATCGCCATGGGATTCATGATGGTGCTCATTATCCCGGTAGCGGTTTCAGTGCACACCGTCGTCTCTTGGATCTTCGCCATGACGTTGCGCGACGCGTGGAACAGCACCGTTTTCGGGGCCTACTTCGTGGCCGGCGCAATCTACTCGGGGATTGCCGCCCTCGTCCTCCTGATGGCTATCCTACGGAAGGCTTTCCATCTGGAGACTTACATCACCGACAAGCATTTCATCAACTTGGGATACATCTTGGGCGGGTTCACCCTCCTCATGCTGTATTTCAATCTGCAGGAGTACATAGTTACCGGTTACAAGATGGCCGGTGAATCGTCCTTCCATTTCCTGCAACTCTTCTCGGGACAGTCCGCCCCCTTGTTCTGGTTCTATATCCTTGGAGGAATCGCGCTCCCTGGTCTTATCATCCTCTTCCCGTGGACGCGGACCTTCGTCGGTGTCCTTGTTGCCTCAGCGCTGGCGCTGGTTGGGATGTGGATAGAGCGATGGATCATCGTGGTAGCGGGCCTGAGGGTGCCCCTCATGCCCTACGAGCCTGCCCAGTATGTTCCAACCTGGGTGGAGTGGTCCATCATGGCAGGCGCTTTTGCCATGTTCGGCCTGGTCATCGCAATCTTCGCAAAGCTGGTCCCGGTTATCTCCGTATGGGAGGTGGCCGAACACTACGAGGAAACCGAGGTCCAGGAGGCTGCGCCGGCAACGACGCCGGGCCGGCTTGCTCTGCAACCACGCCCAATAGGGGGCGGCTCCGACACCGAACCGGCTCACGGCCTTGCTACGGGAGGCAATACATGAACTCCAAGTTTATTCAAGCAGTCGGGGCAGGTGGATTAGCGCTGGCAACCCTGCTACTCCAGTTGGCTATTGCCGCCCCGGCTTTAGCTGCCGACCCCGTGACCCTGGAGTTGCAGACGCCAGGGCACATGGCTTTGGGCAAAACGGAGAACGTTGTAGTTGCGTTGCGAGACAGCAAAGGGTCCCCTGTTGCGAAGGCCACTGTTGCCCTTCGGACGCCAGCCAGCTTCCTGAGCACTTCGGGGGCTATTACCCTGGGTGAGGCCACCACCGACGCCCAAGGTAAGGCTACCTTTGCCTACGAGGCGCGCACGAGTGGGACAGTAAATCTGAACGCTTCGTTTTCAGGAGATGCCCGCTACCAGCCCGCGCAAGCCGTGGTGGATGTGACGGTGGATGGCTCGGCTCAACTCTACCAGCAAACAGCAGGAGTGCGGCTGCCTGGCATCAGTGTCTGGCTGCTGGTGGCAACCCTGGGAATAGCCTGGTCCATCTACTTCACTATGATGGTGTTCTTGACTCTCATTGCCCGCGCGGGAACGCCCGCCTCTGGCAAGGTAGGTAGGACCAATGTATAAGTTCCTTGTGCCCCTGGGAGGGTTCGCCGTAGTAGCCAGCCTGGCCACAGTGCTCATCGGAGTGATTGTGCTCCGTAGCCCGGACACCCATGCCAATCTATGGACACAGGTGGACCCTACATACACGCGCACCGAGATTGCCCTGCTGTCAGGGGCTGTGGACACGGAGGCCCACCCCGTGGGTGTGGCGCTCCTCCTCCCCGGGATCAAACTGGAAGCCATGCAGTCCGCAGACCCTGGCAGGCAGGTCTACCTTGAGGCTGGCTGCGGCACCTGCCACGGGCTGGATGCGCTTGGCGGGCCGGTAGCGCCGCCCCTGGCCGGCTCCTTCCCGGACATCGTGAAGCGAATGGTGCGGGAAGGCCCAGGCGGTATGCCTGTGTATGCCAGCGCCCACCTTACCGACGCCGACCTGGCAAACCTAGCGACGTACCTCCGAGGACTAGAGGTCGCCAGGCCCGACTCTGAGAAGATAGCAGCCCTGCAACGCCTCATCTATGACCCCTCCGTCCCCTTGAACGTGCTGTTGAAGGGCAAGGCAGCCATCCGCAGGTCCTGCGGGGCTTGCCATGCTCAACCTGGCCAGGAAGATATTCAGCGTGCCTTCAGCAGCGATGCCGAGGCGGCAGGCCTGGTGGCCGACATGGTGTACGAGACGAACTTGAGCCTGGAGGACGCCACTGCAATCGCCCACTACATGCTTGCTGTCCTCAATGGCGCTGACCCGATGAAAGCGCCATAGCCAACGGAGTTAAGAGGGAACGGCTGGCACACAGAAGGGAGTGAGAACGCTGCTGAGGGAACGACTTGGAACGGCTCGCCCAAAAGGTTCCTAACCTGAAAGTGCGTCCTAAGGGCGCAAGGAGGCAGTTATGCAAGGTAAGGCAATCAAGATAACAACACTGACAGCGCTCTCTGGGGTTGTTCTGGCTTTGTTGAGCGCCTGCGGCAGCGGTGTCGCCCAGCAGGACTACGATTCCGTCAAACAGCAGCTTGCGACCACGGAACAAGAGGCAACTGCAGCAAAGCAGGAAGCCGCGGCGGCGAAAAAGCAGGTTGTGTCACTTCAAGAACAACTCAAGCCGCCGGCAGCTCAAAAGCCGGGCAGGCTGGAAGCCACAATAACCATTGAGATGGGTGAAACAGCGAATGATATGTTCTTCGCGACCCCTGAGGGGCAGAAGGGGGGGCCATTCACGCTGCCGGCAGGGAAGACGGTGGGGATCCATTTTGTCAACCACGGCAAGAAACTCCATGAGTTCATCATCGGACGAGGTATGAAACTCGTGGACGGGAAGCCGGATGGCTTTGAGGTCAACCTGTTGGAAAAGGTTGTCTCCGACGTGTTTGTCTACCCCTCAGGGTCCAAGATAGAGGTGGCTGGAGCCGAGTTTGAAGAGGCCGAGGTAGGACCTGCCGCCGATATCTGGATCCGGACGACCTTCCCGGCAGAGCTAAAGGGCGAATGGGAGATCGCGTGCATCGTGCAAGAGCCTAATGCAAAGGGCCACTATGAACAAGGCATGAAGGCAAAGCTGATAATCCAATAAGCCACGGCCCGATTGGACCTGTCTGCATCCGGACGCCGCGAAGAGCTTGACGGCCTAGCGCCCCTCGTTGAGGCACTGGGCCGTCAAGACGTTGTTTCGTTAGCTGGGCCAATCTCAGAGCGTCAGTTGTGGCCCAGGGACGAATGAGTCTGTTACCTGGCTTAGTAGGTCTCAACCTGGTGGCGCCGATTACCTTCTAGCAGGCTGCGGGAAAAGGGAAGTCCAGAGGGGCCAAACCTCTTTGCCGGGAGTCTGAGGGTGTCCCTCAGATACAGGTTCTTTCCCCTTCCTGGTCAGGAAGGGAGTTAGAGGGATGGTCGGAGGAGTTTTTCAGCACCCTGCTAGGACCCCTCGCAGGAGTACAATGGGTGCGATCTGAAAGGACGTGGGGGATGGACATGGTCTGGCGACTAGGGCTACAGAGACGGATTATGCTTTATGTAGCCGTAGGGCTGGTCTTCATGTTCGGCGCCTTTTTCTACCTGGGCATGCAGGCTGCGCAACGAAGTACCTCCCTCGTGTTTGAAGAGCGGCTGATAACCGCAGAGGGTGTGGCGGGGGCCCTGGCCTCAGACTTCGCCCACGTCATCAGAGATGTGCCTACCCACGCCGCAATTGCCGCAGCAGACGGCAGCGAGGCAGGGCCGGAGACGGTAGCGCAACATCTCTACCTGTACTTGGCAAGCACGGATGTCTTCGGCTTTTTCAAGGTTTCGGAGGTCTGGCTTCTAGACGCCGATGGACGAATTCTGGCCGGCGCTCCAACCGAGCCTCTTCAAGCCAGTGACCGGCTGCTGTCAGACCTTCTTTCAATGGGAGCCGTGGCAGGAGACAGGCCCCATGTCCTATGGTCTCAGACCGGCCCGCAAGGCTCCTTTGTAACTGTTAGCATTCCTCTCCGAGACGCCGCAGGCGCTATCTGGGCGTGGGCGCTGGTCAATACCGTGGGGTTCAACAGCACGCAGCCTTTCGTGCAGTTCGGGCTTAACGGCCTGCGCCCCAACGAAGGGCAAGCTCCGACGCCTGACGTTCCTGCCAAGGCCGAGTATCACCTGGAGGTGCTGGCGCCGCCCGGTATCGTGGTCATAGGCGTGGGACCCGACGAAGAGATTGGACAGTTAAGCCCTCACGTCCCGCTGTTAAAGTCGGTATTGGAGCTGCGGGAGAGCAGAGCAATGCTCCATGAAGTAGCTGATAGGAAGACTAAGCACGTCATGGCGGCTGCCCCCGTCCCTCTTTCCGATCTTTACGTGGTATTGGAACAAGGCCAGGATGTGGCGCTGGCAGTACCCACACAGTTGCGCCGCAACTTGCTGATTTTCAGCACCCTTGGCCTCCTCTCTACCTTGACCGTGGCATGGGTGACAACTCGCCATGTGGTCAAGCCCACCGAGTTGCTGACCGCTGCGGCAGTACGAATGGCAAAGGGGGAATTGTCTGCCCCAATACAAGTCCAGGCGCAGGACGAAATTGGGGTACTGGCAGAGAACCTGGAAAGCATGCGCCAGCAACTGCAAGACGCCCTTGAAAAGGTAGAGCTAGCCAAGCACGAGCTTGAGGTGCGAGTACAGGAACGCACCAGCCAACTCCGAGACCTTGTGCGGCGTGTCCTTACTGCTCAGGAGGAGGAACGTCGCCGTGTTGCCCTGGAACTCCATGACGAAACAGCCCAGGCGCTCACAGCCCTGTCAGTCACCTTGGACTCCCTGCTGCGTGGAAAGAAGACTCCTGGAGAGGATGCCATGTTGCAGGATGCCCGGCAAATAGCGGGTGATATGATGGAGGGCCTCAGAAGGCTCATACGCGCCCTTCGCCCAGTTGCGCTTCAGGAGATGCGGTTAGCGGCCGCCCTGCGGTCTTATGCTGAGGACTATTTGGAAAGGTCTGGGGTTACGGTCCATGAGACCGTGGAAGGGACCGAGTCCAGGATGCCGGACGAGATTGAGTTGGCCCTCTACCGTATTGGTCAGGAGGCGCTCACGAATGTAGCCAGGCACGCCAAAGCCCAAAATGTATGGATAACTCTGGCGTACAGCCGAACCTCCGTCCGGTTGAACGTGCGAGATGACGGCGTTGGCCTGCAACAGGAACCAGGCAACGGATCGGCTTCTGGGGCAAGTGGGTTGGGCTTAGCCGGTATGCGGGAGCGAGCAGGTCTAGTGGGTGGACGGTTGACCATTGACTCTGCCCCTGGGAAGGGCACCCTTGTGCAAGTGGAGGTACCCATACCCGCCAATGGCTGAAGAACATGCAAAAGGGATCCGGGTATTCTTGGCGGACGACCACACCGTGGTACGTCGCGGTATTGCGCGCATCGTGCAGGGGGAAGCCGACATGGAAGTAGTGGGAGAGGCGGGAGACGGCAGGGAAGCCGTGAAAGCTGTGCTGCGGCTGCACCCCGACGTTGTCCTGATGGATATTGGCATGCCAGACCTTTCCGGCATTGATGCGACCAAGCAGATAGTTGACGCTATCCCAGATTCGCGAGTCTTGATCTTGACGGTTTACGACCAGGAGGACATCCTGTTCCGCGCCCTACAGGCAGGGGCGGCAGGCTACGTGCTCAAGGGCGCCACCGTGGATGAGCTACTGGGGGCTATCCGGGCAGTCTACGCAGGTGAAGTATTCCTCTATCCGCGTATGACTGCCAAATTGGTGCGAGACTACATCGTGCGCCTGCACAGCGGTGAGGCCCCGGACGAGTACGAAAAACTTAGCCCACGAGAGCGAGAGGTCCTGCCGCTGCTGGCCGACGGCCGCACGAACCAGGAGATAGCTGAACAACTCCATGTCAGCCCCTACACCGTCCAGACCTACTGTCAGCGCATCATGGAGAAGCTGAACCTTCATAGCCGGACCGAACTATTGAAGTACGCCCTGCGGAAGGGCCTTCTCCGTTTGGACCCGTAGGCCCCGCTGTCCGCCGTGCCCTACAACCGCAGCGTGGGACACAGGCGGCTTCACCGGCAAGGCTATCCCAGCATGAAACGTCCTGCGTATTCTCCCCTCAGCTCCACCGTCCCTTGCACCACAGAGGACCCTGCCCTAGCCTACTCCTGAAGCTCCTTGCGATGACAACGGAGTCGTAGAGCCGCCGTTGCCTCGCAGTCTATCATCCCGCAATCCTGCACGAACCCCTTCCGCTCCGCCGACGTTTCCCCGGTCAGCGCGGCGCACAGGCCATCGGCGTAGGTCGCCGCTGTCTTGCGACCGAGCAACCTCCGTCTTCGCTCCCCCATCCTTCCCTTTACCGCTTTCCGCGACGCCGCCAGAGCCCAGGTTCACCTCCACGTGCCTGGGGACAACGTTCTATGGCAACCCAGACCAAGGGTGAAGCAGTGGTAGGCCTTCCGCAAAGCCCGCTGTTCGCTGCCATGACTGCCGCATGAGACAGGGGAACTGGGTATCTTTGTGAATATGGTGCGCCTGATGGGTAGAACGCATTGATTGACAGTCGCTTAGAGGCGAGAGTAAGCTCCCTAATGGAAGAAGACGTGTTGCGGTACGCTTAAGCTGGAAATCCCGGCCTTTGTGTACAGGCATGATACCCGACGCGGAACTTCCACAGCACGGAGTGCGCACATGGCTGCTGACGCGGAACAGCCCCTACGAATTTGGGGCGGCAACCTGAAATGGCTCAGGTGCGCCTCCATCGTGCTGCCCATCGCCTTTCTCATGTTCCTGGACATTCTGCGGCGCGCCTTCTTTGAGCAACTGGTAAGCACCTTGCCCGGCTTTCTTGCCTACTACGCGGTCGTGGGCGGGGCTGTGGTCCTCTTCGCTTTCACGATCTTTCGCGCTGTGGAAAAACTGCAACGGCGCATCCTGGAGCAGAATCGCCAGCTTGCCGCCCTGAACAGCATCGCCTCCGCCGCCGCCTCCAACGTGCCGCTCAACGAAATCCTCAACTTAAGCCTGCAACAGATACTCCCAAGCATAAACGCGGATGCGGGCCTGGTGTGCATCATTGACGCAGACGAAGAGGAGCACTCCGTCGCCTGCTACAGCGGCTTCTCTCGTGACATGGTCAAAAACATCCAGCGGGCAAAGCTCAAGGACGACCGCGTGGCGTATGAGGTCTACCGCACGGGCCACCCCGTGATCAACGAAGATGTTTTTGCCGACCAGGGCGTCCACGAGGGGGCCACTCGGGAGGGGATTGCGGCATTTGTGAGCGCTCCCTTGAAGTCCGAGGGAGAGGTCCACGGCATCCTGGCCCTTGCCAATCACCAAAAGCGGCTCTACTCACAGGACGACCGCAAGTTCCTGGAGAGCGTTGGCGGACAGTTGGGAATGGCCATACGCAAGGCTGTGTTGTATGAGCAGGCCCAGTCCCAGAACCGGGAGTTGAGCGCTCTGCTTGCCGTGGGCAAGGTAGTGACCTCCTCCTTTGAATTACAGGACCTGCTGAACGCCTCGTTGGACACCCTGCAGAAGGTGACGCAGGCCGACGCGGCAGAAGTCTGGCTCATGGATGCAGGGGAGGAGTCCTTGACCCTTTACTGCCACCGTGGCCTCCATCGGGAGGCGTTCCAGGAGCGCACCAGCTTCCACCTAGGCGAAGGCATCCCAGGGAAGGTAGCGCAAGCGGGCAGCCTCGTGCTGTTCCACGATCTCCCGTCTCATGCCGAGTTTCTGAGGAGAAGCGTCGTGCAGGCCGGCTTCCAGACCTACTGCGCTCTCCCGCTCTCGTACCGGGGCAAGCTGGTAGGCGTGTTGGGCGTCGCCGCCGTCTCTCCCGACGTGCTCAGGAATCAGAGGGAGATTCGCATTCTGGAGGGCATTGGGGAATGGCTGGCCGTTGCCATTGAGAACAGCCGCCTCTATCAGCAGGTGCAAGACACTGCGGTGCTGCAAGAGCGGGAGCGCCTTGCCCGGGAGATGCACGACGGCATGGCACAGCTCCTTGGCTACATCAACGCCCAGACCATCGCTGTGAAAAAGCTGCTCACCGACGAGCGTCTTCCCGAGGCGCGGGATGAGCTGACCAAGATGGAAGACATTGCCCGCGATCTGTATGCGGACGTGCGGGAGGGCATTTTGGGCCTGCGGACTGCTACCCTGCGGAAAGAAGGGATGCTCTCCGCCTTGAAGGAATACATGCAGCGATACATGGAGCTATCCGGCATTACCGTTTCCATAGACAACGACGGACGGCTTCCCCCTTTGCCACCCTCCACGGAGGTGCAGCTTATGCGCATCGTGCAAGAGGCGCTGACGAATGTGCGGAAACACTCCCGGGCAAGTAACGTCACGGTGGGAATTCACCGGAATGGGACCCACTTGGGCATCTCAATAACCGACGACGGTACAGGTTTTGACCTTGCCAAGCTGCCGGCCAGGGGCTGGCCGCGATTTGGCCTTCAGACCATGCGAGAGCGGGCGGAATCAGTGGAAGGTACCCTCGTCGTAGAAACAGCGCCGGGCCAGGGCACGACCGTCACTGTGTCCGTGCCTGTTTTAGGCCAAAGAGGGTAATACTCCATGCGAGTGATGCTGGTAGACGATCACGCCCTGTTCCGCGCAGGTTTGGCAAGCCTCCTGCGCGCCTGGGGCGTACAGGTGGTAGGCGAGGCGGACAACGGGCGCGATGCGGTGCGGCGAGCAAACGAGCTTTCCCCTGACCTCATCTTCATGGACATCAACATGCCTGGGCTGAACGGGCTGGAGGCGACCCGCGCCATCAAGACCCAGTTGCCAGAGACAAAAATTATTATGCTGACGGTGTCCGACGATGAGCAACACCTCTTTGAAGCCATCAAGAGCGGCGCTGAAGGCTATTTGCTGAAGAACCTGCGAGAGGAAGATTTTGCAGAGCTGATAAGACGCATGGAAAAGGGCGAGCCGGTCATGTCTCCGGGTCTGGCCAAGCGAATCCTCCAGGAGTTCGCCCACCTGTCCGAAGGCAAGGAGCAGCCGGAGGCCCAGACGGGCATGACCCAGCGGGAGCAAGAAGTCTTGGAGCAGGTGGCCAAGGGCGCTCCCAACAAAGAGATTGCATCTGCGCTGCTGATAACGGAAAACACGGTGAACTACCACATGAAAAACATCCTCAGCAAGCTGCACTTGAAGAACCGCGCACAGGTGGTGGTTTGGGCGATGGAGCACGGCTTTGCTCATAGAGTCGCAAGGACTCCGTAGTCAAAAACATATCGCGTTCCGCAAAACAGTAGGCCCCTCTTTATGAGGGGCCTACTGTTTTTGGTAGGCCAAGACTACAGGATCAAGGGTGTGCCCCCGAGACACCCAGTCTCATAGTAGGGAATGAAGGACTGGACAAGCCCGGAGTGCAGGGAGCGGCCACATGCATACAACACGCGTCGTCCTGGTCAGCAACCGCTCTGTCCTTGTGGCCGGCATCCAACGCCTCCTTGAAGGTATGAACAGCGTTGAACTCTCGGTGGTGCAGGAAGATGTTCCAGACCTTCAGCGCCACATCCGAACCCTGGCTCCCCAGGCCATCCTCTTGGATGGTGAGGGCGTTGCCGATCAAGGCATGGTTACTCAGATGCTGGAGCAACAACCAGCGGCGCGGGTCATCGTCCTCGGGGTTCAACGCAATGACATAGAGGTTTATAGCCTTCGCAAAGTGCTGCACACCGACCTGGACGGCCTATTGGAAGCTATTCACGGCAAGAAAGCAATTCGCAGAGCCGGCAAAGGATACGTGGAATGATGCGCGGACTTTGCGGCAAACGTAGGACACGCGAATTCGGCGAAGTCAGCCTGCCAATGAGGAGACAGTGATGGCGACCATACCTGCTCAGTCTCGCTCCAACGCACATCCCTGGTTGTTGCGCGGCCTGGTGACTGGCTTCATTGTGCTGGCGATTGCGGCCATCGGCATCATGCTCTGGCAGGCCCGACCCCGTGGGGCGACTCCTCCTCAGCCGGCGACCGTCGAGGGCGCCGTCATCACCCTCACCGACCTTCTGCCGGACCTCATGCGGGTGGGCGTCGGACCGGGCGGTTCGGACATGGAAGTCACCTTCGCTCCCAGGGCCGCCCTTGGCCTCTTCGCTGATCCCGCTCCGGCCGCCGCCAGGGCGGAAAGCGTTGCCTCCTTCATGGTAAGCGAGAGTCTTTACAGCGGCGACTTGTCTACGGACCGCCCCGCCATCTTCCTTGCTATTGACGGCGGCGCGCCTATCGCGCCTATCGCCGCCGTCAGCATTGCAGACGACCCGCACTACCGCGCCGCCTGGTACGTCTTTAGCACCTTGCACCAGGGTACCCACGATCTCCTTGCGGGTGGCTCCAGCTTGTCCATCCTGATCGCTGGGACAGACAAAGGCGAACCTTCCTCCTTGCAGTGGGACTTGCCTATCAGATTGCCGGCCAATCTGAACACAGCCACTAGGCCGGCAACCGCCGTCTCTCTGTTCACGTTGACGCGGGCCCTCACCCGAGACCTGGGAGATGTGGCCTACGGGGGGCAAACGGGCGAGGAGCAACTCACCTTCGCCACGGAGTCATACGTCGCCCAGGCATTGGGTCCGGCGAGCGCCGCCCGGCTTCAGCCCAAAGACTATATCGTCATCCTAGCCACGGAAAGGCTCCACACGGCGAACCTCCCCCCACTAGGCCCGCCGTTGGGTCTCACCGTGAACGGCGGTGAGCGGAGGTACGTGGACCGCATCGTGGTGACGGAGTCCCCCCACCATCGCGCAACGGCGTACCGGTTCCAGAAACCCACCGGGTTTGACAGCGGACATCAGGTGATGGAAGTGCATGCGGACGCAGCCGGAAGCGCCGTGTGGCATTTGCCCATCGCGGCGGCCACAGCCGCCTCCGCCCTGGCCCCCGGCGGCATGACGTGGGCGCTGGTCCTGGCGCTGCTGGGCGGCATGGTGGCGGCGATGTGGCCCTGCCTGTTCCAGTTGACCGCGTTCTTCATCCCGGCTATGGCGGGGATAACCATGCAGCAGGCGGCGCAGCCCGCGGACACCCGGCGGCGGTTCCTGGTAATCAAGGCAGCCATGTTTTTTGTGGCCGGATTCACCCTGGTGTACACGCTGGCAGGTGCGCTCATTGGCCTGGCGGCGCAACGTCTGGGTGGTACGGAAAGCTTTGAAGTCTGGCAACGCTGGATTGGTGTGAGTGGCGGAGTCATCATCATCGCCCTTGCGCTACGGTCAGCGGCCAAGGTGCGCGCGCCGCTGGTCTGCAAAATGCCGGTGCTTTCACGCATGGCCCACGGCGAGAAGAAGACCTCTACGCCACTGGAAATGATGGTAGCGGGCATCGCCTACGCCACCGGCTGCATGACCTGCTTTGGATCAGCCCTGGTCGTGGGAATGGTGGTATACGTCGGCATGGCGCAGTCGCCCCTGTACGGCGCAGGCGTGCTCTTCCTCTTCTCCCTGGGGATGGGCATCCCTCTGGTAATCGGCGCAACGGCTATGGCAAAGGTGCTGCCGCTCCTGATCAAGATGGACAAGTGGGTGCCCTGGGTGGGCCTGGCGAGCGCGGTGATCATGATTGGATTCGGCGTGCTGCTCATCAGCGGCAATTATATGGTCATGACCGAATGGACATACCGCTTGGTGGGCATCGTCAGTTAGTCCTGGCGAGAGGCCGAACAGTAGCGACTACCTCGCTCATGGCAACCGGGAAGCCACTTATGCAGGAGGTGCCCAAGACAAGGAATCCGGTTTCGTAAGAGCCGCCGGACGGCGCGTGGAAACACCACGCAATGGCCGGGGAAGGAAATGCAAACGGTGGAAAGGAGACCTCAACATGGCGCGGAAACCAAGACACTGGGGCAAGATCATGGCAGTCACGGGGCTGCTTGTTGGCTTAGTCGCCGTTGCTTGCAGCAGCAGCGGCGTCTCCCAAGAAGCATACGATAACAAGGCTGCGGAGGTGCAAGCGGCATCCGTGCAGGTCAAGGCCAAGGAGCAGGAGCTGACGCAGCTTCAGCAGAAGCTTGACAGCGTTGTTCCCAAGTCGGTGGTCCAGGCGGGTCAGCTTCAGCCGGCGGCAGCCGCTGCCCAGCCGACGGGATGGGACTCCACGGCGTCCATGAGGGGCGGCTTGAAGCTCGTTGCCACGTACGATTCCAGCGGCCCTGATGCCTGGGACAACAAGGCCCACCCCATGGTGTACTACACCAGCGAGGGTGGAGCCAACCTGTTCGCAGGTCTGCAGGTCATAGACGCCTACAGCAAGAAGGTTATCGCGTCGGTGAGCTTTGATCTGGGAGCAAAGATCTCGCCACATACCGTGGGCTCTTCGCCAGACGGGAAGTGGCTCTATCTGCAATCTCGGTGGAAGGTAGACCCTACAAAAACAGCCGCCAAGGTTGAAGACCCCCAACATGCCCCCATTGCGACTGCACCCCCGCCGGAGGAGGACGTCACCCTCATTATCAACGCCAGGACCCTGAAGATTGACAAAATCCTGAAGCAGGAAAGCTTCTTCCAGGGGTCCCTGCGGGTCCAGAGGCTGCACCACGTCATGAGCTTCGTGGACGCCAAGGGGAAGGACCGTGTCGCGTTGCAGTACGGCTTCGGTTCCAATGGAGGCCCGCACTTCGTCATTGACCCCAAGGACAACAACCGTGTGGTGCAGGCAATAACCGTTGAGGACACCGGCTACTGGATGGGCCACCCCTTCCTGGTGGTGGACCCGGCGCGCAAGAACCTCTACGTGGGCCTCAAGATGGCCGCATGGGCAACCGAGATAGAAGAGGTCGCCGGCGTCGCAAAGATCAACCTGGAGACCCACGCTGTTACCATCATCCCCGCTGTTGGCCAACACCTCATCGGCATGGCCTTCACGGCGGACGGGAAGTTCCTGTACGTGATAGACGGCGAGAATAGCATGGTCGCCAAGATAGACGCCGCGACCAACGAAGTCGTCGGCAAGACCAGCGCCGGCGTGGCAGGCCCATACGGCATCTGCATGAACTGGGACGAGACCGAACTCTATACCGTGGGCAAGGGCGAGGGTAGCCACAACACCGGCTCCGTGCTGGGAGTCGTAAACATTCAGGCGGGCGCCTTCACGACCAAGCGCGGCATTGAGAACCCAATCTATCTAGGCGGGACAGGGAAAGTGGCGAGCATTGACCACTGCCAACTGCACCCAGACCCTGCGGTGAACGAAATCTGGGTGAGCAATATGGCGGGCGATGAAACCATCGTTGTTGACCTGAAGACCCGAAAGGTGAAGGCCTACATCCCCAGCCCCAACGGCGGGAACACCCACTCCGGCGCGTTCGTCAAGTACAACGCGGACTGGACCGGCAAGGTCCTGGCCGATCACGGTGGGCCTCAGCCGGACTTGTACGCAGCCAGGCTGGACGTGATAAAGGCAGCAGCGGCGGCAGCGGCAGCGCCAAAGTAACCGGCTAAGGATAGCTAAGTCGGTTGTCACCTAGAACAATAGGAATCACACAGGGCCGTGTCCTCGGCCATTAGGGTGAGGGCACGGCCCCACCAAGAAGACACTCCAGGAGGCAAAAACTCATGAATATGGGGCCTGTCCAGTGGAGAGCAAACGCCCTCCTTGGGGGAGCAGTGATGGCGGCTGTGTTGTCCGCTTGTGGGAGCGCGGCCCCAGCCGCAAGTACGCCGTCGGCACAGCCTATGCAGACCCCCACGCCAACGCTTGCCCCTCCCCCGGCGCCGGCCCCAACGCCGGAGCCTACTCCCACACCAACGCCCGCGCCCTGGATGCCCGCCGGAGCGCCGCAGTACTGCGTAGCGCCGGAGAAGGGACAGCCGCAGGAGGTTCTTGGCACACCGAGAGGCCCCTATTTTGTACGCCATCCGGCGGAAGACAATCCCAACGCACCGACTATCGTGTTCTTGGGTGGCGGCTCGGGCAGCAGACGCAGCGCACAGCGGGTATGGACCAACTACCTCGCCGGCGGCAGGGGCGTGGATGATTTCCGCGCCGTGCTCCCGTATTCGGATGGCGTGGAATACTACGATGCCTCCGAGTCGCAGCGCACGTTCAAGATCGTGGATGAGGTGCTCGCCTGCTACGGCGGCGACGCTGGGCAGGTACACCTGGCCGGCTTCTCCAACGGAGGACACGTCGCCTTTGATCTGATGCTCCAGCGCCCCGGCCTCTTCGCAACCCTATTGGGCGCACCCGGGGAGTTCCCCCAGGACACGACGCCGGAGCAATGGGCGAAGGCGTTGTGCGGACGGGCCGTCTTCAACGGGGTCGGCGCCGTGGACGAGGACTGGAAACCGGGCGTGCAAGCTACCCACGAGGGCCTAGTGAGGATGGGCGTGGATTCGGTGTATGTGGAGTTCGGAGGCCAGGGGCACTCCCTGAATGAAGCGTTTGATGAGACGGTGTTTTTTGACTTTTGGCGGGTCCACGGGCCCGGCAAGGCAACGAGTGCAACGGGAACCAAGGGGGGCTGTTGAACCTAGCGGCGGGCCATAATAACTTTCAAGTAGTGCTTTGGGATTTAGACTCCAGCGCCCAGAAAGCGATGGATGTATGAGACAAATAGAGGCTGGAACCGGCCTTGTAGCTGACGTGGGGGCGTAACACCCCAAAAGGATTCATTCCGAGGAGAAGGAGAACCTGCGTTGAAGAGGAATCTGATCAAGCTGGTAGGCGGTCTCCTGGCGGGGGCAGCGATGTTGGCCGTATTGTCCGCCTGTGGCGGCTCCGCTGGGGCGACGGACCCGCTCTCCGCGGCTACTCAAACTACGGCGACCACACCCACAGGTACGGTTACGGTCTCCCCAGTCTCCGCCACGCCAGGCGCTATCCAGCCAGCGGCGACCCCTGTGGACGTTACGCCCACTGATCCCCTTGCGCTGGGGAAGCTGATCTTTGAGAAAACGGCGGGGGGCGTGGGATGCGCGTTCTGTCATGGCATGGAGGCAAAGGGCGGTGGCCCCGCAAACGTCAATGCACCCGACATTCGCACCAAGACCGAGGCTGACTTGCGGGCCGCCCTCCAAGGCGGCATACCCATGATGACCGCCATGATCAAGCTCAACGACGACGAGATTGCGGCGGTGATGGCCTATATCCACACCCTCCCCTAGAGAAAGACCGCCGAACGGAGTTGCAAGATGAGTACGACAATGAAACCCTGGCGATGGATGCTGATTTCCCTCACGCCCGTTGTGCTGGCCCTGGTAGCAGCGTGCGGCGGCGCGCAAGCACCGTCAAACGCCACCCCGACTCCGGTGAAGGCTACGCCAACCGCAGCCCTCGCCAAGACTACACCCACCGCAACGCCAACAAAGGCTGCCAGCAGCGGCACGTCTACCGCCGGCGGGTCTGCCGCCACTCCATCCACAAGCAGCAGTGGTGAGACCGTGCAGGTGCAAATTGCGCCCCGCGCATTCGTGCCCGATAAGCTTTCATTCCAGGCAGGAAAGACGTATACCCTCGTGTTCAATGCCTCGGAAGAATTCCACACCTTCACCGTAGCTGATCTGGGTATCAATATCCTTCTTGATGCCGGCAAGTCAGCGATTCACGTGGTCACAATCAACAAGGCGGGTACGTTCAATCTTGTGTGCGTTGTCCACGAGGGTGAAGGCATGGTCGGATCAGTCACGGTGCGTTGAGCGTCCAGACGTCAAGGCTGATGCAAAGGAGCTGAGAGGATGGATATGCTCGTTGGACGTTGGCTTCGTCTTCTGGTTGGCATCGCGCCTCTAGCAATGGCCCTGGCGGCTTGCACCAGCGCCTCCGGCGCGCCCCAGCAAGCAGCGCAGACCGCGCCTCAGGTGGAGCCGTTAAACGTTGTCCGGCAATACGACGTGGGTGCGGAGACTCACCGCGACGTGCCTGTTTCTTACGTCACCGTCAACGTGGAAGTCACCGACGAAGGCTATGTGCCTCTTTCAATTGTCATCCCGGTTGGCCGGCGAGTCCAGCTTGTGATGCGCAACAGGGGAACGACTGAACACCACTACCGGGTTCTCGGGTTGGTTCCCGAAGGCATGGTCTCCCCTGCGGCGCCGGAAGACGAGGTCCCTGCCGAGGCCCCAACCGGCGTATCAGACGGGGAGCATGAGCAGCATCATTCAGGGGATGTGGCTTTTGTGCCGTCACGCGCGGTGACAACCCCCGCAGGTGTACGAGTGACCGGCGACCGCGTGCATGTTTGGGCTGAAGCAGGCGGTGTGAACATGGTTATCTTCGCCGCCACCGCGCCGGGGACGTTTGAGGTCTCGGACCCGCGTCATCCGGGGATCGTAGGGAAACTGGTCGTTTCCTAACGGTGCGCGAACGGCGCTTTCCACTTGTGGTAATTTGAGATGGGAAACATGCGTAGATATCTGCAACTCGTGATTGTCCTCATCATCTTTTTCTCTGCAGTGTTCCTTCGTCACCTCACAGAGACGGAGCGTCGTCCGTTCCCCAGGGCAAGCAATGCCGATGGAGGAGAGCCCCGGGTGTCGCCAACACCGACGGTTGCCTCAGTGCTGACCCTCGTCCCAGCAGCTACCCCCACACCGACCGAGACGCCACAGCCAACGCCAACGGCGACAGCTACAGTCACGTCGGTCACCACGCCATCCCCCGCGAAGACATGGCCAACGTTCTTCGCCGATTCCGTCTTCCGTGATGGCGCGTTTTCGGGCAAACCCGCTCGAACTACCTACGGCAACCTTCAAGTACAGGTGGTCATGCACGACGGCAGGATTGAAGACATCCTGATCATGGAATACCCACTCAGCACCCCCACGTCCGAGAGGATGAGCCTTGAACTCATCCCTCAGCTAAGGTCTCAAGCGCTGGCGCTGCAAGATTGGGATGTGGACGTGGTCTCAGGTGCGACGCAGACCAGCCAGGCATTTAAGAAGGCCCTGGTCTATTCCCTTAGGGAAGCTGAGCAGCTCTAGGAACACGGAGCGCAAGACGCCGCCATACTTAAGGTCTGTTGCACCTTCGGCTTGGTTGTAGAACGGATTACGAGCAGAGGCGCTTTTGAACTGAGCGGTTGACATGAGCATACGAGCCACTGCGGAAATCATGGGTATGCCCATCAGTCTTCACATTGTAGATGCGGCGGCCAATCAAGCCGACGCCGATGCGGTGTTTGCCTACCTTCGGCACATTGACGACGTGTTCAGCCCGTACAAGTCGGACAGTGTGACAGAGCGCCTCAATCGGGGCGATCTCTGCGAGCGGCGGTGCGGTGAGGAAATGCAATGCGTTCTCGCCTTGTGTGAGCAGACACGCGTGGAGACTGACGGTTACTTCAACGCGCGCTACCACGGACGCTTTGACCCTTCCGGCGTGGTGAAGGGCTATGCCATACATAGGTCTGCTCAGTTGTTGCAGCAGCGTAGCTTTCAAGACTTCTTTGTGGAAGCCGGTGGCGACATTCAGACCTCCGGACGGAATGCCGCACGCCATAAGTGGCGAGTTGGCATCCGCAACCCGTTCTGCACCCAAAGGCTTGCAGTTGTGGTGCACCTCTCCGGCGAGGGTATTGCAACCTCCGGCGCCTACGAGCGTGGCGAGCATATCTACGACCCCGTTGCAGACCGGCCCGCAAACGGCATTGCCAGCGTGAGCGTCATCGCGTCCAACGTATGCGACGCCGACCGTTTCGCCACGGCTGCATTTGCCATGGGTGAGCGGGGCATCCTCTTTTTAGAGGCCATGCCGGGACTTGAAGGCTACGCCATACACAAAGACGGACAAGCGTATTGCACAACAGGGTTTCCTAGGTATCTCACGCCATGAGCATCAAGGCTCTACTGGACCGTTTCCTGGACCGGCTTCCCATGCTCAGGCTTACCCTCTACGCCCTCTTGGGCCTTGTGCTATGGGCGCTGGCGCTGAGCATCGTAGGGATTCTCCATTACTCCCCCCTGGACATCGTGGCGGCTGCCTTCCTGTCAACTTCGGTGGCCCTAGCTGTAAACGCAGCGTTCGCTCGCCTGCTGAGGGCCGTAAGCGATCCCCAATCCACCCTTATCACCGCACTTATTCTTGTACTGATTGTGCCGCCGGGTATTCGCGACCACGCGGTGTTTCTGGCAGCTGCTTCTGCTGTAGCTGTTGCTTCCAAGTACGTGGTCACAGTGAACAAACAACATTTGTTCAACCCTGCTGCACTCGCCCTGGCAGCGCTGCCGTTATTGTTTCCGGAAATGACCGCAGCGTGGTGGGTCGGCGCCGCCGCTATGCTCCCTGCAGTGATCGTTTGCGGCGGGCTTGTCATGCTCAAGACCCGACGGACCGGAGTTGTGCTCACGTTCCTGGCGGTCTATTTGCTCGCCTTTCCCAGCGCAGAGTTGCTGGATACCCGCTCTTTTGCATCCCTCGTGGATGCCTGGTATTTGACCGTTATGCAAACGGCCCTGCTGTTCTTTGTTTTCATCATGATGACGGATCCCATCACTATCCCCTCCGCCAAGCTGGTCAGGCCCCTCTACGTTGGCTTCGTTGCACTGCTGTACGCCACGCCGGAGTTGCGTTTGCTGAACATGGGCCTCACCCCGGAGCAGGCGCTGTGCATTGGCAACGCGGTGTCGTTCATGGTCCGGCCCAAATACCGCCTGACGCTTCCACTGAAGCGCAAGTACCGAGTCGGCGCGGACACGTGGGTCTTTGATTTTAGGTTGCAGGGGCAACGATTCACGTTTGCGCCAGGCCAGTTCATGGAATGGACGACGCCCCATGCGAACCCGGACGGACGCGGGCAGCGGCGCTATTTCACTATTGCTTCGTCGCCAGCCGAGAGCGAGATCACGATTGTCATGCGGATACCGCAGCCGTCAAGCAGCTACAAGCGTGCTCTGGCAGAAGCAAAAGAGGGATCGCTCGTTGTGGCGTCGCGTTTGGCTGGCGACTTTGTACTGCCGCGAAACCTCTCCAAACCGCTTGCCTTCCTTTGCGGCAGCGTGGGCGTCGCGCCTTTCCGCAGCATGGCGCAATACATCGTAGACAAAGGCGTCCGCTGCAATATCGTACTGCTGTATTCCTGCCGGTGCGCAGATGATATTCTTTTTTCAGATACGTTTGAGAGGGCAAAGTCCCTCGGTATGCGGACCGTGCACCTGCTGACGGACCGGGATGCCGTCCCCGCCGGCTGGAGAGAGAGGGTTGGCCGTATCACTGCGGAGGTGATCATCGCAGAGACGCCGGACTTCCAACAGCGAACATTCTTCTTGTCCGGCTCACAACCGATGGTCCGGGATATGGAGACCACGCTGCGCAGCCTTGGGGTGCCCCGTCGCCGGATACGGACGGATTACTTTGACGGCTCTGTAGACGCCTAGCGCCGGCAGCCGGATGTCCAATGCAACGATCTCAGAAGTCGCTTGAGGCGACGGGACCAGAGCAAGGCCAAGCCATCGGCGTCTCTTGTGGTTGATGGGCAGGAAGCATGGCATGGAGCGCAGTCTATTCGTCCGCCAAAGGCTTGCTGACTTCAAACGTTCTGCGTATTCTCCCCGCAGCTCCAGCCAAGGAGATTCAAACGGCAAGCAGATCGAGGATAGACGAGTCTACAGTGGCATCAATGCGAGAAGACAGATAAACCTGTCCAAGGTGTACTATTGCGGAGGTCCAAGAGGCTTATATCCATAATGTCAATAACTGCCCCTACACAACAGTTCTCCCACAGACACTGGGAAGACCGAAAGACCTTGGCTGATGGTACCCTTGCTGTTCAGCGACACTTCTTGGGCGGTACACTAAGCGCCATGCGTATCCACGTGTTCACCCTCTTTCCGCAGATGTTCACCGGCGTCCTGTCGGAGAGCATCATGGGCAGGGCCATCGCCGTCGGCGCGTTGGAAGTGCTGCTGCACAACTTCCGCGACCATGCGACGGACCGGCATCACACCGTGGACGACTACGCCTACGGCGGCGGTCCAGGCATGGTTCTGAAGCCCGATCCGATGTTCGCCGCCGTGGAGGCCGCACTAGGCGCGCCGCCGCCGTGCCCCGTCATCCTGTTGACCCCCCAGGGCAAGACGTTCCGGCAGGCCGACGCCGAGCGCCTGGCAGCACTGCCCCAGTTTGCATTGCTGTGCGGGCACTACGGCGGCGAGGATGAACGCATCCGTCAGCACCTGGCGACAGAGGAGTTGAGCATCGGTGATTTTGTCCTGACCGGGGGCGAGCTGCCCGCCCTGACTATCATTGACGCCGTGGCACGCCTTGTCCCGGGCGTGCTCGGATCGGAGGAGTCGCCGGGAGCCGACTCGTTTACCTCCGATTTGTTGCAGTACCCGCTGTACACGCGCCCGCCGGAGTTCCGTGGCTGGGCTGTGCCCGACGTGCTGCTCTCCGGCAACCACGCTGCCATCGCCCGTTGGCGCCGCCGGCAGTCCCTGCTGCGTACGTTGCAACGCCGCCCTGACCTGCTGGAGGAAGCAGACCTCTCGGACGAGGATATGCGCTTCCTGAAGGAGCAAATGAACCTTTAGTTTCTTCTGATACTGTGTCAAATGAGCAGACCTTCCAATGGAGGTACGTTACCCATGTTGGCAACGATCCGAACGCATTACAAACTTCGTAAGGCGCGCCATGAGATTGAAAGGGAAGAGAGCGCTCTCCAGAAGGTGCTGAAGGACGTGACGGATGCGGGGAAGCGCCGCGATCTGGTTGGTGAGTATTCCCACCTATACATTGAACCTGCCGAAGAGGAATACAGAGCGTTACTGACGACATATTGGGTAACGAAGGCCAGAGACAAGTTCATTCCGGTGCCCCCTTTCGAGCCAGATTCGGAGTATTGGGAGGGGGCCTACCATGTGAACAAATCGCTACTTACCGACAAAGGAATCTCTCTCTTGCGTACGGCGATACGTCAGGAAACAGCGTCCACCAACGAAACTTTTTTCAAGTGGGCATCTATCATCTTGGGCCTCCTGGCGGTAGCTCTTCAACTGCGCTAGAGAAATTGACCCGTTGCCGCCCCTTCCCAAAGAGATTGTAGGGCAGAGCAAGAAAGCCGCTACACTACCACCAAGGGAATCACCATCTCCTCCGGCGTCAGGCCGGAGTGCTCCGCGGCTTCCAGCATGACCTTGCCGTTGCCGCCGGCGGGCCGGTACTCCAGGGCATCCGGGCCACGCGAGATAACTACCACGTCGCCAATGCGCGCCCTGGCAATGTCCGACAGCGGCCCCACGCCGAATAGTCCCAACTCCTCCGCTTCTTCCGAGGTGATGACCAGAAAGCGGTCGCCAAAACGGCGGAAGAAATAGTCGCGGATACGCCCCCTTGCGCCGGGCCTGGCGTGCAGGTACATGGCCCGCGCGTCGCCGGAGGGCGCATAGCGCAGCAGGGGCAGTAGGTCGTCATAGAAGCGTATCTCATGGCGGCGGCCCTCGCCCGAGTCCAGAAACCCGTGGTCCGCCGTCAGCAGCAGCCGGCCCCTGCCCGCCAGCCCCTCCGCCAGATGCTCGGCCCACCGGTTCAAGTCGTAAAGCGCCGTCCGCACTTCCGGGCGCACCAGACCGTAGGCATGGGCAGTGTCGTCCACCCGGTTCGTGTAGATGTACGTAAAGGTGGGCGACTCCGCCAGGCGCACCCGCTCAAGGGCGATTTCCACCGCCTCGGAGAGGCTACGATAGCCCCGCACGGCGCGCCCGCCGCAGAAGTAGGCGGTGAACCGTCCGTCTGCAATGCGCTCGGGGAACAGGGCAAGGGTATCCCGTGTGAACTGCGCCATCGCCGACGCCATAGGGAAAGCCTGCTGAGGCGAAATGCCAAGCTCCGCCAGTGGGCGGCGCTCCGCACGACTGACGAACTGGACGATGGTGGCCGCCGCGCCCAGCTCCTGCAGGTGCGTCCACCAGCCGACGATGGCGTGCCGCGAGGGCCACTGTGCCGTCGCCAGGGAAGTCAGGGCCACCGCCGTCGTGGATGGGAACACCGTCCGCAACGGCGTGGCGACGTGGGTACGTAGGAACGCTTCCTCCGGCAGCAGGCCCAGCACGTTCACCCCCAGGCCGTCGGCCAGCAAAAGCACCAAGTGCTGCGTCTGGCCGATGAGCGCCGACACGCGGGCTTCTCCCGGTGTCGCCGACAAGCCCGCCACGCCCGCCCAGCGCGCGACGGCCCGGGACAGGTCCACCAGGTTAAGCTTGTCTGTTGAGGGACGCAGCAGCGAGCCTTCATCAAAGGCCTCCAGGAGGTCGGTTACATCACCCATAGGCTGCCGGCGGCTATGGAATACATGAAAGCACTGCCCTGGCTGGAAACTGGTCTCTCGTTGCCTATGTTACCATGAAGCCAGGGCGTATTCCCCCCGCGTAGAGGGCAAAAGACCCAGCTTGCTGCTGTGGACAGAGAAACTCTTGGACGTAGCAACCCCCGCAGAACAACAGAACTTCCCAGCGAAACCGTTGCCCCTTCCTTGCATAACCGCTAAGCTGTATGCCACTAATAGAGAGGCCAGTACAACAGTCCGCTATGTCCATCCGCTTTGAACAGGTGTTGGTTGTCACGATACGGTCGTTGATCATCGCCGTTCTCTTGGCTCCAATCATTGTCACTGAGAAAACACTGTTCCCCTATGTGGTCGGCAAGTCCCTCTACATCCATACACTGGTAGAGGTGACCTTTGCACTCTGGGTTGTCCTTGCCCTTCGAGACGAACGGTACGGGCTACCCCGCACTTGGCTCATCGCCATTTTTTTCCTCTATGTTGTTGCGTGCTTCATCTCGGCGGTCATCGGCGTCAGCTTCCAACGCAGCTTCTGGGGGGATGTCCGTCGCATGGGCGGCGTTTGGGACATGAGCCACTGGTTCCTGTTCCTCGTTGTAGTCGCAAGCATGTGGCGCACCTCTCGCCACTGGCGCTGGCTCCTGAACGCCAACCTGACCATCAGCCTTGTCCTGGGCGTGCTGGGCATTTTCCAGAACTACGGCATCCCATTGCTTTGGTACTTGAAACAGACGGGGCGCGTAGACGCCACGCTGGGCAACGCCGACTACGTGGGCGCGTACACGCTGGTGAACGCTCTGGTTGCCTTCGCTTTTCTGGCGCACTCCTTTGCCCCTTCGACCGAGCCTGCGGAGGCTGAAGTCGTCCGACGCGGCCCGCGACGGACGGTGCGGCGCACCCAAGACGATTTCGCTTGGCTCTGGCGGAGCTTTTGGGTCCTCACGATCCTGGTCAACCTATGGGTGCTGACCCTGAGCGGCACGCGCGGCGCGCTGGCTGGGTTGGTTGTTGCACTGTTCTTTGCAGGGGTTGCTTACGCGGTGTTGGGCAAGAGAAAGCGCCTGCGCATCGTCACGGCTTCACTGTCCGGCGCGATGCTGGCCAGCATTTTGCTGGTCCCACTTGCTCACTCTGCGGGCCTTATGAAGCCCCTGGCCAATGCCAACCCATTACTGCGGCGTGTGGATGAGACGCTGGCCGGGGGCATCTCCCAGGCCTACGAGTCTCGCCGGGTTATTGTGGAAGCAGGACTGGCTGCCTTCCCCAGCAGGCCCGTTTTCGGCTGGGGGCCGGAAAACTTCGCCGTTGCCTACGACCGCCACGGCTCCGGGTATTTTGGCGAGCAGATCGCCGATCAGGCCCATAGCAAGCCGGTTGAAGAGCTTACCACAAAGGGCCTGGTCGGCCTTTCGTTGTACCTCATCATGATCGGCTATTCACTCTGGGCGATCTACCGCAAGCTGAGACGCGATCCCCAGGAAGAGCTGCTGACCCTGCTCTTGGGCACCGCCTTTGTGGGCTACGTCGCCCAAAACGTATTCCTGTTTGACACGCCGGCCACCTTCTTACAGTTCGCCCTGCTCCTGGGGTGGGTCGCCGCCAATGAGTACGCACCCGCGGTCCAGCCTGCACAGCCGCCAGCCAACGGAAGTCTGACACGCCGGGAGCGTCGCGCCGCAGAGTCCGCCGCCCTGGAGCGGCAGCAAGGCCAGGCGCAAGGCCCTGCATGGACGGAGGCGTTCAGATCCCCAATTATGGCTACTACGCTGTCTGTTCTTGCCGTAGGGACAGCCTTGTTCACGATATATTGGATCAATATCCGGTCCTACCAGTTGGCGTCCGGCTTCCCCGTGCAGGGGGATACCCTGGACGGCTATTACCAGGATGCCAAGGCCAGCTTTGCCAAGTTTCCGCCGCTGGCGACCCTGCCCCGTGTCTTTCTTATGGATACCGTGGCAGCAAACTGGGTGAGCGGCAAAGGGTCGTTGCAGTTGCTTGCGCAGGTGCAAACCGAAGGCCAGAAGGCCATTGCCGCCGAACCGCAAAACGCTCGCAATTACATCAGCCTGGCCAACTTGATGATTACGGCAGCCCCGCAAAACACCGCCATTCTCAAAGACTCACGAAAACTTCTGGACGCTGCCAAAGCGTTTGCCCCCAACCTGCCCAACTATGCCGATGCCATGCAGAAGCAGGTGGACATGGAGCAACGGCTTGGTGTTTCCCAACCGTAGCCACCCCCCCGCGACGCACCGCTTGTTGGTAGAGGTTGGCAGGCAATGGCAGAGTCGGTTTTCAGAGGATGTCTCAAGATGTGCGCTAGCGCCGACAAGTGTACGAATCTCGTAAGATGAGCGCTGCGTAGGGGCACGATATATCGTGCCCCTACGCATGAGCCGCGACTATCATCATGACATCCCATACAGCAGAGCTATTGAGACATCCTCTTCACCCCTGCCTCGGTAGATTGAAGCGACCCGTTTAGGATGGCACAGCCATGAAAGGCAAACCCGTTTGCCTCCCCCTTACCGCAACCCCGCATTTTGTTGAGGAGAACCCTTTGGACTGGCTAGAGTTGAAGGTGCTGGCGACGCCGGAGTACGTAGAGCCACTGACCGAGCTGTTCCGCCGCTACAGCGAAGGCGCGGTAGCCGTGCAGTTGGAGGGGGACTGGGACCCCGACAACGACCCCAACGAGCCTGGCCCTCCCACGCGCGTCACCGTCACCGCCTATCTGCAAATGGACTCCACATTGCAGAGCCGCCGCGCCATGATTGACATCGGTCTGCGACTTATCAGCCTTCTGCAACCCCTGAGCTCAGTGGAAGAGCGCGTGGTCAAAGAGGAAGAGTGGGAGACCGCGTGGAAGGCCCACTTCACCACCCTTCGCATAGGCAAACACATCGTCCTCAAACCTACCTGGCAAGACGCCGTTGCGCAACCAGGCGACGTGGTGGTGGAGCTGGACCCCGGCATGGCCTTTGGCACCGGCCATCATCCCACGACGCGCATGTGCCTGGAGGAGATGGAGCGCCTTGCCCGCCCGGGCATGAACGTGCTGGACGTGGGCATCGGTTCCGGCATCCTGTCCATCGCCGCCGCCAAGCTGGGCGTGGCGCAGGTCATAGGCGTGGACGTTGAAGAGGCGGCTATCAAGGCCACTGGAGAGAACGTCGCGCGCAACGGCGTTGCGGGTAGAGTTGTCGCCTATCACGGTTCGTTGCCCTACGCCGCCGTGAGGCCCGCCAGCATTGACCTTGTCCTCGCCAACATCACCGCCAGGACCATTGCGCTGCTGGCGCAGGAGATCGCCGCCGCCATGAAGCCCGGCGCGCTGCTCATTGCCACCGGCATCATCACCGAGCGCGAGCAAGAGGCGAAGGAGGCGCTGGAGCGTTGCCTGACGTTGGTGCAGCGCCGTCAGGATGGCGATTGGGTGCTCTACGTGGCAAGCAAAGGGTAGGGCCGCCAAGTCCCTTCAGGCTGAGACCGGGAACACTACTACACTCTAAAGGGTGCGGCTTGGCGTCTGTTTAAGAGGCAATAACCACCTAAATCAACCAGAACCGACGGACGTTTCACGGCGCATAATTTCCACGCTTGATTGCATAGAAACACGCACGTATAATCTGCGCATCCGCTTGGCCCATAGGGTAAGTCCGAAAGGAGCCAGCCATGACCATTGACTTCGGCGGCATCAACTACCTGGCAGTGCTCGCGGCGGTTGTCATCAACATGGCAGCGGGCGCGTTGTGGTACTCACCAGTGCTGTGGGCCAAGCCCTGGATGGCCCTTACCGGGCACACGGACATGAATATGGGGAGTGGCAGCGGCGCTATGCTGGGTTATGCCATCTCTATCGTTGCTTCCATCGTTATTGCCTTGGGGTTAGCCCTGTTTGCCAATGCCGCCGGCGCGGAAACGCTGAGCAAAGGCTTGACGCTCGGCCTTCTGGCAGGCGTAGCCTTTGTGCTCACGACCCACGCAGCTAACTATGCCTTTGAACAGCGCCCTCTGAAGCTGTACCTCATCAATGCAGGCTACCCGGTGGTCTCCTTCCTTGTCCAGGGAGCGCTCCTGGGGGCATGGCAGTAGGCGGAAAGGCAACCATCGTGCAGCGTTCCTTTGCGGGCAACGTCCACGCCCCGGATTTCCCAGCGGGGCTGGACTGGCTGAACACGGACCGTCCGTTAACCCTTAACAACTTCCGTGGGAAGATTCTGCTGCTGGACTTCTGGACCTTCTGCTGAATTAACTGCATGCACGTATTTCCGCAGTTGCGGAAACTGGAGCAGAAGTACCAGCGGGAGCTGGCCGTGGTGAGCGTACACTCCGCCAAGTTCCCTGCGGAACGCCTTACGGAGAACGTGCGCCAGGCGGCGCTGCGTTACCGCATTGAGCATCCCGTGGTGAACGACGTTGGTTTTGACATCTGGGACGCCTACGCCTGCCGCGCCTGGCCCACCATGTACCTCATTGACCCTCGCGGGCGCATTATGGCCCGGCACGAGGGCGAGATCAACCTGGACGAGTTTGACCAGTTCATTGGTAAGGCGGCCCAGGAGTTCCAGCAGAACGGCCTGCTGGACTTGAAGCCCCTGAGCTTCCATACCGAGGCCATCCGAGCCACACCCTTGCGTTTCCCCGGCAAGGTGCTGGCCGATGCCGCATCCAACCGGTTGTTCATCGCCGACTCCAACCACCACCGCATCGTCGTAACAACGCTGGACGGCCAGGTGTGCCAGGTCATCGGCGACGGAGCGGCGGGGCTGAAGGACGGCGACTTCGCTACGGCCCAGTTTGACGGCCCCCAGGGCGTGGCGCTGGTGGAAGACACGCTGTTCGTCGCCGACACGGAGAACCACTGCCTACGCGTCGTCAGCCTGGACCGCGGGCGGGTCATGACCCTCGCTGGCGTGGGCGAGCAGGCGCGAGGCTTTCACCAGGGCGGGCCTGCCCGGGACGCGCCGCTGAACTCGCCCTGGGACGTGGCCTACCATGACATGCATCTTTTCGTTGCTATGGCGGGGTTCCATCAGCTCTGGAGCCTTGACCTGCGCACCGGGGTCATTGCGCCCCACGCCGGCAGCGGGCGCGAGGGCCTCTACGACGGGCTGGGGCAATCGGCTATGCTGGCCCAGCCCAGCGGCCTGACGACCGACGGACGGCGGCTGTACTTCGTAGACAGCGAGACCAGCTCGGTGCGCATGACCGGGCTGGCGGGCGGCGACGCCGTGCAGACCATCGTGGGGCAAGACCTGTTCGTCTTTGGCGACGTGGACGGCGTGGGCGACGACGTGCGCCTACAGCACCCCCTGGGCGTGGCTCATTATGATGGCGCGCTGTACGTGGTGGACTCCTACAACCACAAGGTCAAGCGTGTCTCGCCGGCAGCCCGCACCAGCGTGACGTACCTTGGCAGCGGGGAGGCAGGCGCGACCGACGGGCCGCTGGCCGAGGCACGCCTGCACGAGCCGGGCGGGCTGAGCATTGCCGGCGGGCGCATGTACATCGCCGACACCAATAACCATGCCATCCGCGTTGTGGACATGGCCTCGGGCAAGGTGCGGACGCTGGAAATCAGGGGGCTGTAACGAATCCTTAATCCGTGGGTGAGGTGGTGGGAGTGAAGCTGAGTCCCGACAAGTCGGGATGTTAAGCTATCACCCAGGGGGTGAGCCAGATACGTGCCTATAAT
>Ga0209514_10000869_pt1 | contig 57302 bp, 48 predicted proteins | sample Subgrocontami58m_FD_187452 | JGI IMG/M metagenome (GOLD analysis project Ga0209514, IMG submission 187452) | Subsurface groundwater microbial communities from S. Glens Falls, New York, USA - GMW37 contaminated, 5.8 m (SPAdes) (version 3) | ecosystem: Environmental > Aquatic > Deep subsurface >... | reverse complement strand
TCGCTCCGGCCGAAGCCGGCGGTGCCGCCGCCGCACCCGCCAAGGGCGGCACCCGCGCCCCGGGCAAGGCCCCGGCCAAGGGCGGCGCCAAAAAGGGCTGATCCTGAGCCGGAGTCTTTGAATGCTGCTCTGGGTCGGCCTCGGCAATCCGGAGCCGGGGATGGCCCGGAACCGCCACAATATCGGCTTCATGGCGCTGGACGTCATCGCGAACCGCCACGGGTTCTCCCCGTGGCGGCAACGTTTCAAGGGGCTGGTGGCCGAGGGCACGATCGGTGGCCAGAAGATCCTGGCGCTCAAACCGCTGACCTACATGAATGCGTCCGGCGAGTCCGTGCAGGCCGCCGCCGCGTTCTACAAGCTGCCGTTGGAGGCGATCACCGCGTTCCATGACGAGTTGGACCTGGTGCCCGGCAAGATGCGGGTCAAGCAGGGCGGTGGCGCCGCCGGCCATAACGGCCTGCGCAGCATGGACCGCATGCTGGGTGGCTCGGATTACTGGCGGGTGCGGCTGGGGATCGGCCATCCCGGCTCCAAGGATCGTGTGCTGAGCTATGTCCTGGGCGATTTCGCCAAGGACGACCGGGACTGGCTGGTGGCGTTGCTTGATGCGGTGGCCGACGCCGCCCCCCTGCTGGCCGGCGGCAAACCGGCGGATTTCATGACCAAGGTCGCGCTGCTGACCCAGGATGTCGGGTAAGCCCATCCGGGCGCGGCGGGCCTGGGCGCTGGTTCGGACGAACCACGGACTTGTGGCGAATGGTGGAAGGCCGCCGGGTCGGACGGCGCACCACCGGCATAGACGGACTGAGAGAAGGACAGGCTCATGGGCTTCAACTGCGGCATCGTCGGTCTGCCCAATGTCGGCAAATCGACCCTGTTCAACGCGCTGACCGCCACCGCGGCGGCACAGGCGGCCAACTATCCATTCTGCACCATCGAGCCCAATGTCGGGCGCGTCGGCGTCCCCGACCCTCGGCTGGACGTGCTCGGCGCGATTGGCAAATCCATCAAGATCGTGCCGACATCACTGGAATTCGTCGATATCGCCGGCCTGGTGCGCGGCGCCTCCAAGGGTGAGGGCCTGGGCAACCAGTTCCTGGCCAATATCCGCGAGGTCGACGCCATCATCCATGTCCTGCGCTGCTTCGAGGACAGCGACGTGACGCATGTCGAGGGCTCCATCGATCCGTTGCGCGATGCCGATGTGGTCGAGACCGAGTTGATGCTGTCCGACCTGGAAAGCCTGGAAAAGCGCCTGATCGCGGCGCAGAAACGCGCCCGCGGCGGCGACAAGGAAAGCGCCGGTCTGGTCGCCATCATGGAACCCCTGGTCGCGGCCTTGCAGGAGGGCCGCTCGGCCCGCACCGCCATTCCGCCGGGGCAGGAGGAGGCGGTGCGCCGCCTGCAACTACTGACCTCCAAGCCCGTGCTGTATGTCTGCAACGTGGACGAAGCATCGGCTGCCGAAGGCAACGCGTTTTCCGCCGCGGTGCAGGAAAAAGCGGCGCGGGAGGGGGCGCGGACGGTCATCGTGTCCGCCGCCATTGAGGCCGAGGTGTCGCAACTGCCCCCCGAAGAACGCGGCGAATTCCTGGAAGGGCTGGGCCTGCACGACAGCGGCCTCGACCGCGTCATCCGTGCCGGATACGACCTGCTCGGCCTGCTGACATATTTCACCTGCGGCCCGAAAGAGACCCACGCCTGGACGATCACCCGCGGCACCAAGGCGCCGCAGGCCGCGGCGGTGATCCACAAGGATTTTGAACGCGGGTTCATTGCTTGCGAGACCATCGCTTACGACGACTACGTGGCCTGCAAGGGCGAGGCCGGAGCGAAAGAAGCCGGAAAGATGCGAGTCGAGGGCAAGGAATATCTTGTCCGGGACGGCGACGTGCTGCTGTTCCGGTTCAACGTCTGAACACTTGGGTGCGCTCGGTCGGGGCGGTGCCGCTGCCGTCCGGGCTGGCTGTCATGATGTCACTGCCGGTTCCGGCCTTGGCGGCCGGGCCGATGGCGCATCCGTTCGGTCCGCGCCGAGGGACGGTTCGGGTGAGCTTCAGGCGGTCTGACTGCGTGCGGTCGCGGCATTGGGCGTGGTCCAACGTTTGTGTTTTGTTCTACGGCCGGAGACCCGTCGCTGGCAAGGAAAATCTGTGTGGTCCGTGCCGGCTGATTCGAAGCGTTACGGAAAGTCGTTGATTTTGACAGGATATGCCGGAATTCCAGGCATGGGTTAACAGGCGCCGTTCTGACTCGAAATGGGCCGTCTCTGGAGTGACCCGCGTCGGAGCCCAACTTCAGACGAGACCATAGGGTCGGATCGTAAACCACCGATCTGGTTGCGACATTCGGGTTTCTTCAGATTTTACTTTAAGTATGACATTCCGGTAATCTGATTCAAATTCGCGCGGAAACCCGAGGGTCTCATTCCGGTCAGGCGCGGAAAACGGGAGGTATTGTTCCGGATATGCGCGGTTAACCTTTTGCGCTGCCCTGCCCGAAAATTGGGCATTGCTGGCATGGCCCTGGGTCGCGGATCGTGTCGAGCGATGGTGAGCGCTCGGCGAGATGGGCCGGGCAGGTGGTTGCTCTTGGTGCTTTTGCGGCGGACGCAATGCCCCAATCGGGTTTGGGGCGCGGTGTTCGGCTGGGTGTGTGAAGTCGGGACGCTTGCCGTTGGCCGTGGACGCGAGGGTGATGTGCCGCAACACGACGGGGGGACACGGGCGCTATTGATGGCCCCCCGATCCGGCCCTGCGCCGAGCGACTTGGTTCGGGTTCGGCTTCGGCTGGCGGCCAGGAGCGAGGCTGGCGCGGTTTCGATTGGTCATTTCGGTGTGGTGTGGGGTTTTGTTATTGCAGCGGACTGGACTCCGTGGCCCTCCGTGGTCCTCCGCGCCCTCCGTGTTAGCCATGCGGACCTTTCAGCGCGCACGGACCGGTCCGGAATCGCACCGACCGACGATGCGGGCGGTAACACCGCTGGCTAACACGGAGGGTGCGGAGGACCACGGAGGGCCACGGAGACCGCCCGCCCATCTGTCCGGCGGCCGAACAGATGGGCGGGACGACGGCTTTGCGTTCGGACCATCATAGCGGTATCGTTTCGGACATTGGCACGCGGGAGAAGCGTCGGGACATGTCCGGCACATGGCCGAGGCAGGATGTGGCTGACCGACTGAGGGAACTGCCTCGGCCTGTCGTGGTGCTGCTCGCGGCGCGGGCAGCCCTGCGGGTTTTGCCGCTGATTGGGGGCGTGACCAGGTCGGACAGGACGACACGCAGCGGATCGGACCGGCGGCTGTCGACTGTTGCAATCTCGGTATTTCGAGCCAACGCAGTCGGATGGGTAGCCGGCACCGGGCGTCCGGCGCCGCGCGCCGCCGCCCGCGCCGCCGCCGACGCCGCCCGCGCCGCCGCCGCCGTCGCCCTCGCCGCCGACGCCGCCCGCGCCGTCGCCGCCGCCGCCGCCGCCCGCGCCGTCGCCGCCGACGCCGTCGCCGCCGTCGCCGTCGCCGCCGACGCCGTCGCCGCCGCCGCCGCCGCCGCCCGCGCCGCCGACGCCCGCGCCGCCGACGCCGTTCGCCAAGCATTCGACGACGATATGTCATTCGTCAATGAACTGGATCACACACTTGCCGCGGATCGCCTTGCGCAACGACCCTTGTGGCCGTCGGGCCAACCGGGCTGGGCAACGTCCGCATGGGACGGCCTCGAGGCCGACCTGCTACGCCAGGACCCGTCCTGGCAGGTCTGGACCACCTGGTACGAGGACCGCATCCTCGCCCCCGGATCATCCCCTGATCCGGCACTGGAAGACATCATTCAGGTCCTGCCGGACGATTTCTGGGACCGCCCCCCGGCCGAGGTCAACGCCGACCTTCTAAGCCGAGCCAGCGCCATCCGAACCGCTCGGCTGCCCCCGCCGGAGCCGATTCCCGGCCCCGGCCCCGGCCCACATGCGGAACTCGGCCCCGATGGCCGCATCCGCGCGGCGCCCGCGACGGATTTCGACGCGGATGGCAACAATATAAGGCGTATCCGCCAGTTGCTGCCGCCGGTACGACAGGCGGCCGAGGACCTGGCCAACGCCTTGGTCGGTACCAACGCGTTCGCCGACCTGGCCCGAGACCTTGAAGCCTACCGTAAAGCGATTGCAGGGGAACCGGAAACGATCGAATGGGGGCTGGTCTGGGGCCTGGGCGTTACGGTGGAAGCCACCGCCGACGCGGTCGCCCGCGATCAACCCAGTCGTCTGCGCGATGCGTTGGAAGACAACGCCCATGCGGCCCTGGAGACGCTACGGACCCGGCACGCCGCGCTGATCATGGCGACGGCCGACGGACGGGAGATGCAAGAGGAGGCAGACCGCCTGCGCATGACGCGGGAGACACAAGCCGATCTCAAGCGAAATGCCCAAGCCGTCACGGGCGAACTGGACCGCGCCAAGGACATCCGAGAACCCGAGGTCGCCGCAACCGCATCCCAGGCCGCGAGCAGCATCGGCGAAGGCCCGCACCCCGAGCGCGGTACGGTCTTCGGGATGGCAACGATCAAGAACCTTTCGATCGTGATCCTGGGTGCGGGCACCGCTACCGCGGCCATCGCCGGCGTCGGCGCCTTCAGCGGTGCGGCCGCTCCGACCGTCACTCCGGCGGCAACCCTCGCGGCCTACGAAGTCCTCAAGAACACGCCAATGTTCAAGAATGCCTGTGCCGCTCTCGGTGCTGACATCCACGATTTGGCCCATTCCGGGATACAGGGATTGACCACCGTCCGCGATCGACTGGCGCCGTTCCGATCGTTTGTGATCCGGACCGGGGTCCCGTTGCGGGAAATCGCCCGCCTCATGCCCAGGGGTCAATGGATGCTGCGTTACATCGACTTCATCGTCAGAACCAATGGCCAATCCGGCGACGGCGCCAAGCCCTCTGGATAGGCCGAAAGTCACAATCTGCCAATTCCAGCGATACCACCCCATAAGGCCCAACCCATGCCCCGCAGACCCAAAGTCTGGATGCTCTCCACCCGCCGCCCCACCCCAAAACCATCCCCCGCGGAAAAAGCCGCCATCACCCAGGCTTGCGAGGCGCTAATCACCGAAACGATCATCCCGACCTACCTGCCGGAAGTTCGCCCGAGAGACTTCAACCACCCTGTCGCCATCAACGGCAAATGGCTGAGCAACAAATACCGCTTCATAACAAAATTCGTCTGCCCCGACCCGTCCTCGACCGCGCCGAGGTTTGAGTCCGCATACGCCCGCATAGACTACGATGGACCGGACCGCTTCAGCGTCTGGTGGCACCGCCATACCGGCGAGTGGCGTTGCGTGTTCGAGGACCGGCGCCTGACCGAAGCCCTGCACCTGATCGTGACGGAGCCCTACATCCGCCCACCCGTTTGACCCCGCCAACCCACCCGCCGTTCAACCGTTCCGTCCCGCCAACGCCAACAACCGCTCATAGACCGGCCGCCCGATCTCGATATACCCGTCCGCCAGGCGTTGCACCCGTTCCCGATACGCCCGTTCCGACGGGATGCGGATGTCGTCCACGCCCTCTTGTTTCGGCAAAGACTTGATCGCCGCGATCATCTCCGCCAGTTCCGCCTTGAACTGGTCCGGCGACACCAACAACCCCGGATCGAACACGATGAACAGAAACCCACGGTCGATCGCCCCATCCTTGGGCGACTTCCCGCCCCCCGCCAACCCCAAAGCCTGGATCGCCAGGGACAACCCAAACCCTTTGTAGCCGCCGAACGGCAGCACGCCGCCCTTCACCATCTCAGCGGCGGAGTTCGTGGGCCGGCCTTGAGCGTCCACGCCGACGCCGTCCGGGAAATCCTCGCCCAGATAGGATTTCAGCAACACCTCGCCCCACATCGTGGCCGATGTTCCCATATCGAACACGAACGGATCGGGATCGGCGGGAAAGGCAAACGCAATCGGATTGGTGCCCAGGAACCGCTTCGTGGCACCCGGAGGCACCACCGCCGGCGTCCCTCCAACTGTATGGATGCCGATGAACCCGGCGCGTGCGATCCGGTCCAGGTAATAGGCGTTGCGGCCGCTGAACCAGGAGTTGTGCATGCCAACCACGGCCATGCCGACCTTGCTCGCCTTTTCGATGGCGATGTCCACGCAGCGCGGCACCGCCACATAACCGCAATGATTGCCGCCATCCAGCATGGCGGAAACCGGGGTCTCCCGCTCAATCCGGATGGGTTGGCGAGGCTGATGGATCTCATGCCCGTCCGCCAGCGCCAGGATGCGCGGCAGTCCGGCAAACGTGTAGCCACCCAGCGCATTTTCCAACAGATGATCGGCGACCAGGCGGGCTTCGTCCGTTGTCAGACCGATCGCCTCGACAGATCGGCAGGCCAGCGCGTGCGCTTCTTTCAGAGAAAGCCGGACATCGTCCACCGTGTCATCCTCCGTCCGTCAGGCGATGGCGCATGAGCCATTCTCACTACGACACCGCGACCCATCGGGTGCTTCCCACTATGGGCCACCGGCCTGTCCTTCGCCATGGTCGGGCTTGAGCCGACCTCCACTGCGCATGTTGGGTTCGATTATGCACTTTATTTCAAATACTTGTGCTTGCGGCGATGCTCGGGTCAAGCCCGAGCATGACGAAGGGGCGGGTTGGCATGACGGAGAGGACGCATTGGCACGACGGAGCCGGCCGCGTTGGCACGACGGACGGTACGCCAGGGTGGTTGCGCCTGGCGCCGGGAGGTGCTGATTCTTACCTCTCGTTCGGGGGGTGGTCATGCCGTGAAGCGGTGCGGATCAAGCCGGTGCCGCGCATCCAATCGCTTGTGCTGGTGGCACCACCCTCACCCGCCGCTTCGCGACGACCTCTCCCGGGGGGAGAGGTGAGACTCCACGCCCTCGGACGTGAAGTACGATCACCCTGGAGGGGGCGCTTTCGCACGATGGAGGAGGCGTGTTGACGTGCCATCATGACAACCGTTAATGACTCGCCGACCGCCCCTCCTTCACACCGCCATCCAGACTGCCGACGCCACGCAACCTCAGGCCGGCACGAACACGCCCTGCTGCTCTTCCAACGCCGGCAGTGAGGTGATGATCTCCGGTTCCGCCGTGAACAGCGGATCGGATTGCAGCACCGGGCGGACCTTGTCGGCGAACAGGCGCATGTTCACCTCGGCCTCATGATGCGGCAGGCCGCCATAGCCGAACTCGCAGACCAGATGATCCAGGCCCGTCAGCTTACGCAGTTCGGCAATCTGCTCGATGCAGTCATCCGGCGTGCCGACCACCTGGATCTTCACATAGGTGTCCGTCATGCGGTTGCGATACGACATGTCGTTCATCTTGGCATACGTGCGACCGATCCGGTTATACGCCTCGTACCCCTTCACCGATGACAACCCACCGTCCGAGAACCGGTAATGGTTATCCACCGAATCCCATTTCTTGCCCAGCCATGTGACCGCGCGGTCCTGGGCCTCATCCCGGCTGACAGCGCAGGACACATTGGTCAGGATGACCGGCGGACGCGGCGCATGGCCGGCCTCCCGCGCATAGGCATGGAAATCATAGACCTCATGCGCGGCTTTCGACCATTCGTTATGCATGACGATCAGCAGCCCGAGCCCCGAGGCGGCGATCAACTTCGCCGATTCCGGGCTGTTCGCGGACCCGTAGAAGCGCCGCTCCGGATGCGAAATCGGTGCCGGGCGGATCGATGTGCGCGGGATCTTGAAGAACTGTCCCTCATACTCGAAGCTCGGTTGCGTCAGGGCACGCTGGACCACTTCCAGTCCTTCCTTGAAACGAGGCCGAGCCTCGTCCATCGGAATGCGGAAGCCTTCGTATTCGGTGCGGGCAGCGCCGCGGCCAAAGCCGAACAGGCAGCGCCCGCCGCACATCACGTCCAACAGCGCGATCTGTTCGGCAATGCGGATCGGATCGTGCCAGGGAATGACAATCACCGACGTGCCCAACTGGATGCGCTTGGTGCGGCCGGCGTAATAGGCCAGCAATTGCAGCGGCGCCGGCGACATCGCATAGCCGGTGAAATGGTGCTCCAGCGCAAACAGCGAGTCGAAGCCCAGCGGCTCCGCCAGATCGCCAAGCTGCATGTGTTCATTCAAAACCGCGACATCCGGGCGGTCCGCCTGGCTGAGCATGTTCAGGGCAATCCCGACCTTCATGGGCGTATTCCTTCCTGGGGGTTTATCTTGGAACCAGAAGCTACCGGTCAGTAGCTCCGTCGTCAAACTCTCCCTACAACACCAGCACCGGCACATTGCGCGCCCGGGCGATCTGGGACGCATCGTCAATGCCCAGATGCACCATCGCGGCGCGGGTCAGGACGATCAGCCGCTCCCGCGCATCACCGAGTGCGCGCAACACGTCCTCCGTCTGCGATCCGCCGGCGTTGCGAACCGTCAGCCGATCCGCCGAGATGCCCAGTTCGTCGGCCTGTTGGTTCTGCTCGCTCAGTGTCGCGCCACCGTCCGGCATTTGGACCACCAGCAACCGGTCATGGGTCGCCAGCGCAATCCGCGCCGCCAGCGGTACTGCCGGATCGCCCGCCGGACCGGCAACCACCGCGACCGAGCCGCCGCGCGGAGCAGGATGGCGGGGCACGAGAAGGACCGAAGCGGCGGAATCCTCAGCGGCCCGCAGCAAGTCCGCCGCTCCGGGTTCGGCCGCGTCGATCGCTGGCATCACGACGATGTCCGCCGCGGTGCAGACCCCGGCGATGCACAGATACGGCTCGCCGCGTCGCACCTCGAACGCGGCGTGGATGCCGAGCCCGGCGACCACGTGGCGCAAGCGGCGATGCGCGGCTTCGGCGGCCAGATGCAACTCCGCCTCCATCCGCCCGGCATCCATCGCCTGCCATTGGTGGGACGGCAGACGGATTTCCCGTGCGAAGGGCATGGCGGCGACATGCAGCAGGGCCTCGTCCTCGATGAACAGCCCGTGCAGGTCCAGACCCATGCCACGGGCGAATTCGGCTGCCAGACGGATCATGGCTTCGTCCGAGGACGCCTGCCCGAGTTCCAGGATCAGCCGCCGATATACTTGGTTCATGTCAGATCCGTCCTGCTGTCAGTGTCCTTGCTGTCTGCTTCCTTGCGTAGTTTGGCGAAGCGGGCCAGGCGGTCCTCCACCAGACGGTTGACCGAGGCTTCGGGATAGGCACCATCTGCGCCACGCTCTCCGGCGGGATGGCCGGTCAGCAGCGCGATGCCCTCGTCGATCGAGCTGATGGGATAGATGTGGAACTTTCCCTCCGCGCAGGCTTGCACGACATCGGCCCGCAGCATCAGGTGGCGGACATTGGCACGCGGGATCATGACGCCCTGGGTGCCGCTCAAGCCACGCGCGGCACAGATGTCGAAAAACCCCTCGATCTTGTCGTTGGCCCCGCCGATCGCCTGTACCACCCCGTGCTGGTTGACCGATCCCGTCACCGCCAGATCCTGCCGTAACGGCAGCTCCGACAACGCCGACAACAACGCATAAAGCTCGGCCGAGGACGCGCTGTCGCCGTCTACCCCGCCATAGGATTGCTCGAACACCAGGCTGGCGGCCACCGACATCGGCGCGTTCTGCGCATAGCGGCCGGCCAGGAAGCCCGACAGGATCAACACGCCTTTCGAGTGCAGTGGGCCGCCGAGTTCCACCTCCCGCTCGATATCGACGATCCTGCCGGCGCCCGGGCGGACGCGGCAGGTGATGCGGGATGGGCGGCCGAAGGCGAAGCCACCGAGGGACATGACGCTCAGGCCGTTGATCTGGCCGACGCGCGTGCCGGCGGTGTCGACCAAAGCGATATCGTGCAGGATCATCTCCTGTCCACGCTCCCGCACCCGCGCATGCCGGCGGATGCGATCGGCGATGGCGCGCTCGATATCGGCCCGGGTCGTCACGGCGCGTCCGGCGATGCCAGCACAATGGTCGGCCTCGGTGATCAGGTCGCGCACGGGTTCGCCCAGCAGGGTCAGCTTGCCGGAATCCTCTGCCTCGCGCGCCGCCTGTTCGATGACCCGGGCGACGGCATCGCGGTCGAGCGGACGCAATTTCTCCTCCGCGACGATTCCGGCGATCAGGCGGGCCAGCATCGATTCGGAATCGGCGGAGCGGTCGATTTCGTCGTCGAAGTCGGCGAGGACCTTGAAGTAGCGGCCGATGTCGGGATCGAACTGCGCCATCAGGTAATAGAGGGTCCGGTCGCCGTAGAGCACCACCTTGATGTCCAACGGGATCGGGTCCGGCTCCAGCGATACGGTGGTCGCCATGCCCAGGAAGCGGCCGGCATCCTCGATGGTGATCTCCTGGCTCAGCAGCGCCCGCTTCAGCGCCTGCCAACTGAACGGTTCCGTCAGCAGGGCGCGGGCGTCGAGTAGGATTGTGCCGCCATTGGCCCGGTGCAGCGCGCCGGCCTTGATCAGGCGGAAATTGGTCACCAGGGCACCCTGCATTTGCAGGTATTCGACCCGCCCGACCAGATTGGCCAAGGTCGGATGCAACTCCTCGATCACCGGAGCGCCCATGGTGCGGTCGCCCTGGGTGACCAGAACGTTGATGTCGTAGCGCTCCAGGGTGCCACCCAGGCGCATCGCGGCCAGCATCGGGTTCTCGCCTTGGGTCTCCTGCGCGATGAATAGTTGCACATTCGCCAGCAGATCAGCGTGGATCGCGTCGAGATGCGCCAAGACGCGGGGCAGATCGGCGAAGGCGTCGCGCACCACCTGGAACGGCTGGGCCACGGCAAAGGCGGCGGTTTCACGCTCCAGCGCGCGGACGGCGTCGCGATGTTCCTTCTCCAGCCGCGGCACGGCGCGGAGCGTTTCTTCCAGTTCCTTTTCCAGACTTTCGATCGCGTCGCGGGTGGCTTGCTGGTCAGCTTCCGGCCAGGCGTTGAATTCCTCGGGCGGCACGACCTTGCCGTTGCGCGCCGGTGCCATCGCGAAACCCATCGGGGTGCGCAGGATGGCGATGCCGGCCTTGGTGGCTTTTTCGTTCAAGGCGGCAAAGGCGGTCTGGCTTTTCCCCTGGATCGCCTGCTCGATGGCACCGCGCCGCTTCTGGTAATCCTCGCTCTCGAAAAGCGCCGGCAAGGAGACTTTCAGTTCCTCGATCAGTTCGTGGATCGCCTTGTCCAGGGCCGGGCCGCGGCCGGCAGGCAGGGAGATCGCGGTGGGCTTGTGCGGGGTGTCGAAATTATTGACATATATCCAATCCGGCGGCGCCGGGCGGCCAAACGCGGCGTCCTGCAACAGAGCGCGGATGGCTTGGGGGATTCGCCCCAACCCGCTGCCGGTCGCGAATATGTTGAAGCCCGGCCGGTCGAGGCAGGTGCCCAGCCCGATGGCGTCGCGCGCACGCGGCTGCTCGATCAGGCCCGGCAGCGAGCTGAGTTCCGCCGTGGTCTCAAAGCTCAGCACCGTCAGGTCGGCGACGCGGTAGAGGCGGTCGGGGGTTAACGGTTGCGGGGCCATGGGGGACGGGGCCGGGGTCGGTGATGGGTCCACCATCTTAGGCTCTCCCCGCGCCGAACCCGTCCAGCGGCGCCCCCGCCCTCGCTTGGATCCCGTCCGCTCGGCCGACGATCCCGGCGAGCGTGCCGTCGCCCAGGATCGGTATGCGCTTGGTATGATGCTTGGCCATCAGCTCCACGATCTTTGTTGCCGGTGCCCGCTTGGGTACGACGATGATGCCGGTTTGCATCAGTCCGCGAACACGGTGCATGTCCAGGCGCGGATAGTCCACCAAATCGGGCTCCAGGTCATCTCCTTCCGCCACCGGCGGACGCGGGCACCCTGGGGACGGAACCATATTCGTGGCGGTGTGGTGAGCGGCTCAGATCCCTCGGGCGATCAAGCCGAGCAAAATGGGGCCGGAATCGAGGGGAGAGTGCGGATGGCGGGGCGGGGCGGGACGAATGCCGCCCGCGCGATGGTCGCGTCGAAAGCGGCCATCGCAACGGGGCGCATGACGATCACAAAGGGATCGCACCGGCAGCCTCCGCCTATTGGCGCCCTCCCATGGGATATGGGTGGGTCGTCCATCTGACGGCGAATAGGCCCGGATCAACGAGCGGCGCGAATGGCAGTCGGCAGGGGAGTCGGGATATTTTACATCGGACGGCGAGGTGCGTCTGAATCATCGCCCTCTATGCGGCGTAGCTATAAAATTTGGACCCATAGTAATTTTCTAGCCATCGCCCGGTCGGCGTCCGCACGCTATCACGCTGATATTCATGATTTTTCTGCGCTCGATCCAGCAATTGACGCATGACAGATTCGTGCCTGCGCCAAGCGGGCCAGTCTCGATGTTTGCGGTCCGGGCGCGTGGGTAGCACCGGCCGCCGACGATTTCCGCGGCGGATCGCTACACAGGACCGCGCTTTGCCAAGGGGGGGATGAATTGCGGTTCGGTGTCCCAGGGGAGCAGGATCCAGGTATCCTGCGAGACCTCGGTCACGAAGGTATCGACCAGCTTGCGACCCTCCGGCTTGGCATAGACGCAGGCGAAATGCGCCTTGGGCAGCATGGCACGCACAACGCGCGCCGTCGTGCCGGTATCGACCAGATCGTCGATCAGCAGGAAGCCGGCGCCATCCCCCGCGGCGGTGGGGGGCTTGGTGATAGTGGGCGTGCCACGGGTCTGCTCGTCGTAGGTGACGACGGAGACGCACTCGATCAGACGGATATCGAGTTCGCGAGCGACGATGGCGGCGGGGATCAGGCCGCCGCGGGTGATGGCGACGATACCTGTAAAAGGTTCCGACTCAAGGAGGCGCCAAGCCAGGGCGCGGGCGTCGCGGTGCAGCTGATCCCAGGTGACGGTGTAGTAGCGGCGCACTCCCGCGCCGCTACTACTCATCCGCCAACGCCTGCAAACTCCCCACCACTCGATGTCATGCGCATCTCTGGCAGGCGGACGCTCTCAGGCCTTGCGGCGGCGCATCCCGACCAACCCAGCCAAACCAAGACCGAGTAGCGCGAGGGACGCTGGCTCGGGGGCGTTATTAGGTTCAAAATTATAGGTGATCGTCAGGGACATATTGTAATCGGTGACAAAAGACGAAGTTACGGTGCCGGAACCTGTGGCACTTGAAGTGGCCGAGCTTGTGTATGGTACCAGGACCGTTCCAATGCCTGTAAACAAGCTGAGATCCCCAGGAGCAAACAGAACATTGACAACCGGCCCTGCGCTCGCCGATAGCGCAGTCAAGGAGATCCCCGACGTACCACCGAAGTCAATAACCCCGTCGAAGGCTGACGCGGAGAATACATTGGTGGAGGTCGGGATCACAACGGAAACTGCGGTAATCGATAGAGGCTTAAGAGCGGCGATCGTAGCCGCCAGGCTCAGTGTCAAAACGGCCGGAGCAGCAACACGATTTTCCGCCTCTGCCGTTCCAAACACGTTACCTGACAAAGCGTAAACGACGCTCGACAGGGAGGCGCCACCACCGTGCGTGGCTGGGTCATATAGCGTGAAACCCAGAAACCCGCCAGTACCCGCAGATTGCGTCGTGGATGATACCGTCTCGGTGCAGCTACTAAAGCCGCAGACCAGAGCCGCATTCGCTTGGGGTGACCAAGCGACCAGCGCTCCAACCGCGACACCACCGAGGCATGCGAGCCGTGCGAGGTTCATGTTCATCTTCTCCTGCCTTGCCAACCGTCAACCGGTCACAGCCAACGTCCTGTAACCGATATAGCAAACCTCGTGCCAAATAAATAAACCTCACGGTTTCATAATCTTAACGGGTTGCCGCAGACTGTCGGAATGCATGATGTAAGATCTACCTTACAGGTCCCAACCGCTCTACCCGACCCACTGGCCCCGAGGGGCACCACAATCCTTCACGGCCACTATGCGATCCGGCACGGGGCCGAGATGTCGCAGCGTTGTGGCGATCGGGCGAAATCGAAAATTGGACGATCCAACAGGTCACGCCATCGCCTCCAGCCCTGGCCCTTCATTGATCCTAAAACAGCTTCCCCCCATCCGGTACCTTCAAATCCGGCTTCACCAGCACCACCGCCCCGTTCTCATCCGGCATCCCCAAGGTCAGCACCTCGCTCCGGAACGGCCCGATCTGGCGCGGCGGGAAATTCACCACCGCGCAGACCTGTCGCCCGATCAACTGGTCGGGCTTGTAATGCACCGTCAGTTGCGCCGAGGACCGTTTCACGCCGATTTCCGCCCCGAAATCGATCGTCAGTTGGATCGCCGGTTTCCGCGCCTCGGGGAACGGCTGGGCGTCGATGACCGTGCCGACCCGGATGTCCACCCGCTCAAACGCCGCATAGTCGATCTGTTCGGCCATTGTTCTCGCTCCCCGGCTGGTTGCCACGGTCGAAGGATGGCACAGGTTCACCCTCCGCCAAACGGGGCTCACAATTCGAGCGCTGGCGAACGCTGACCACCTGCCATCGCGGTCTCTCGTGCCGGTACCCCTCCACCGCACGGGCCCACGATCCGCGACGCCGCCTTTGCCATCAATGCGACCATTGAATACGGCGGCGTTGTCAGCACCGGAAAGCTCCTGCCATGAACAGCATCACAATCCGCAAGATTGACCCGGCCTTGAAGGAACAACTGCGGGTGCGTGCCGCCAGACACGGAAATTCCAAGGAAGCCGAGGTTCGCCACATCCTCCAGGTAACGCTCAACGCAACGGAGCAGCGGCGTGATCTGGATCTCTATGAGAGCGTCCGAAATCGCTTTGCGCCGTTGGGTGGGGCCGACCTGGATCTGCCCGCGCGCGAACCCGCGCGATCCTCCCGGCTTTGCCTGATGTTTCTGCTCGACACCAATGTCCTATCGGCCATCATGAGCCGGGATCCCGTGGCAGCGGTGCAGAAATGGATGTCCGGGCAGATTGCCGATGACCTGTTCACCGCGTCGGTCTGCGAGGCGGAAATCCTGTCCAGCCTGGCGTCGTCATGCCCTGGCCGTCATGCGCTCGCCGTCATGCCCCGGGGGGTCGGCGTCGGTCGGACTACGAAGAAGCCGCCAGGGCGATGTTCCGAGAAGATTTCGATAGGCGGGTGCTTGCCTTCGATACCGACACTGCCGGCGCATACGCCGATATCTTCGCTGCGAGAAAACGGGCCGGCAGGCCGGTCGCGACGATCGATCTGATGATCGCGGACATCGCCCGCACCCGCGGCGCGGTGGTCGTGACCAGAAATGTTTCCGACTTCGACTTATGCGGCCTGCGCCTGCTCAACCCATGGACTGGGTAAACGTCGCTTCGCTCCGGCCTAAATCGTGCCCCATGTCACGCCCGGCTTCGGCGGGCCAATCGACGGGACGAAGGACATATAGCCCCCCTACCCCCCTGCCGCAGCGGTCGCCTCGACAGCGCGGGGAACAGGTTCGGCGGACACGGCACACGCTGACCCGCCCGACGATCCCGCCATCAGGCTCTGGCGATGTGGGCCGTTGCCAGCTCCATAAAATGCTCGATGATTCGTTGGGGCTGAAACTCCGGCCGCCTGGCGTGCGTCAGAGCCTGCTCCGACAGACGTGCGTAATACGCATCGTCACGCCATAATTTCAGGAATTCCGCGACCCAGGTCTCGAGCGGCGCGTCGTAATCGAGGCAGATGCCGCCGTCGCCTACGGCTTCCGGTAAGCCCCCGCGATCGCTCGCCAGCACCGGAATGCCGTTGATCTGGGCCTCACTGGCGACACGCCCCCATGTTTCCAACCCACGGCTGGGCGCCAGCAGAACCTTGGTGGTGCCATAGATGGAGTCCGCATTATCAGCCGGCGGTCGCAAGGTGACGTTGGGCAGCGCCCGCGCGGCGGCACGCAGTTCGGCGGCGTTCATGCCCGACCAACCCGGAAGATCGCGTGTTATATTGTCGAAGATCAAAAACGGGATGTCCGGACAGGCGCGAGCCAGTTGGATCACGCGTTCTCCACCCTTGAAATTCTGCAGGCCGACGAATGTCGCATCGCGTCGCACATGCCGCGAGACCCGATATATCGCCGGGTCGACCAGAGGCGGCACGATGTGAAAATCCAGGCCGTGGGCGGCGCCATTATGGATCGCCGCGAACCGGGACACCGTCATCCACAGCGTATCGCGCCGGATCGCGTCGGTGCAGGGGTCGACAGGTTCATTCGCGGCATGGACGTAGTAGATCGTGGGGATCTTGCGTTCCAGGCAACGCGCGACGGTGCGTATCCATGACTGAACGACAACAATCTCGGGCTTGAAGTCATCCAGGATCGCATCGAGTGCCCGATCGACGTTCCAGCATCGATAGACCGGATAGCCCGAAAATTCGTCGCGCACCGGGCGGTACCTGTCACCGAGTCTCAACCGCAGGCTGGCCCACTTCCCGACCAAGCCGTGCGACATGAGCCCCGCGCCCACCGCCGGCCGATGCCCCAGGGCTTGCAACCCCTTGCAGAACTGATCGGTGTTGCGCTCCCCACCTCGTTTGACTTCAGGCAAAAAAGGGGAATGCCCGACGAACAGGATGCGCATGCTATCACTCTAGCTGACAACATTGCTCAGTCAACAGGGTTGTGCGGCGGCAACCCACGATTGCCCCGAGCCATTAATATTCTTCGGATCGTTGGCAAAGCCAGGCACTCCAGACATAAATCGTCTCTAGTTTTTTGTTTTTTGGCAGATATAGAGACGTCCCGTCAAGGCCGCGGCAGCATCGTCTCATGTCGGCCCAACCGCCGGTGCAGCAGAAAAATCGGCACCACGGCGGCCGAAATCACCGCCGCCGCCAGCACGCCGCCGGCTGGATCGCCCATCAGGTCGGCGCTGACCCCGCACAGGGTCGGCCCCAGCGTCCCGCCCGCATAATATATGGAATAGAACAGCGCCATGCCGACGGCACGGTTCTCCGGGCGAGCAGAAAGCGTGCCAACGGCCATGATGACGCCGGGGTGAATGGACCCGAGTATGCCCACCAGCACCGACCAGAACACGGGATAGCCGGTCAGCGCCGTGCCCACCATGCCGACCACCAGACACACGGTGCCCACCAGCAGGATACGGAACGCGCCGAACCGCGCCGCCAGACCGCCGCCGAACATGGTGGCGGGCACGTTGCCCCAGGTGGCGATGGTCATCACCACCCCGATCAGCACCAGGCTATCGCCGCGCAGGGCCAAGGTGGTGGGGACATAGGACATATAGCCCGCATAGCCGGCCGTGTAGGCCGTCCAAGTCAGCCCTCCAATCCCCAACAACACACACTCCCGTCCGCTCGGCCACGAAAACCCGCGGCTTCGTTCGGTGACATGCGGGGCCGGGCGGAAGCTGCCGATGAACATCACGAAGGCCACGCCGGCCAGCACCGCGTCGGACAGCAGCGCCGTCTGCCAGCCGAATTGGTGCGTGAGCGGGGGCAAGACGAGTTGCGCCAGCCCGACCCCCACCGGATAGGCGCAGACCGAGACGCTGATCGCCATCATGAAGCGTTTGCCGGTGAACCAATCGGCGATGATCTTGCCTTGCAGCACGATCATCGCGACAGCGCCCACACCGGCGATGGAGCGTCCGGCGGCGATTCCGGCCGGATCGCCATCCCACACGCTATAGCAGGCGCCGATGACCATGAAGGCGAGGCCGGTGCCCAGCACCACCCGGTCTCCGAACCGCCGCCCCAGCATGCCCAGCGGCAAGGCGACGAACGCGCCCAGCAGCATGTAGGCGCCAATCATGGCACCGAACTCGCTGTAGGAGAGACCGAACCTCGGCACCAGGTCGTAGCCCAGGGTGGCGATGGTCTGGAACTGGTAGCCGAACGCAATCCGCGCGATCGCCAGGGCCGCGAGGATGCACCAGGGCCGGAGCGCCATTCATTGCCTCACGTGGGGTTCGGCCGGCGGGTGCGCGCCGGGGGGCAGCACATCGACCCGCCCAACTGGCCCCGATACTGGCATCGATCCTGGCATCCATGCTGCCGCCAATCGGACCTCCCCCAAGGTTTGGCTGGGACGGAGGGCCTGGCCATGTTGGGCAACCCGGATCAGCCAAGGGTCAGCATGATCTTGCCGATATGCTGGCTGGATTCCATCAACCGATGCGCCTCGGTCGCCTGGGCCAGGGGGAAGGTGGCATGGATGACGGGGGCGCAGCGGCCGGCGTCCAGCACGGGCCAGACGATTTCCCGCAGAGCGTCGGCGATCTGCGCCTTTTGCGCCGTGGTGCGCGGTCGCATGGTGGACCCGGTGATGGTCAGGCGACGCACCATGATCTGCACGAAGTCGAAGTTCTCGACCTTGGAACCCTCCAGGAAGGCAATCAGAACCAGCCGCCCGTCCATGCCCAGACTGCGGATGTTGCGTGCCATATAGGGGCCGCCGACCATGTCGAGGATCACGTCGACACCCCGGCCGCCGGTGAGGGTCTTGATCTGCTCGACGAAATCCTGGGTCCGGTAGTTGATCGCCGCGTCGGCGCCCAGGCGGAGGCAGGCGCTGCATTTGTCGTCCGAGCCGGCGGTCGCATAGACTGTGGCGCCGAATTCATGCGCGAACTGGATGGCGGTGACGCCGATGCCGCTGGTACCGCCGTGGATCAGCGCTTTTTCCCCACGTGCGAGGCGTCCCGCCTGGAACAGGTTCGCCCACACCGTAAAGCTGGTTTCCGGCAGCGCGGCGGCTCGCAATCCGTCATAGCCTCGGGGCCAGGGCAGGCATTGCGAGGCGGGGGCGGTGCAGTATTCGGCATAGCCGCCGCCATTGGTCAGAGCGCAGACGTGGTCACCCGGTTTCCAGGCGGTGACGCCAGCGCCGATCTGTCCGGCGCCGACATCAGCGCGGATCAGTCCGGCGGCGACATCAGCGCCGACCGCCACGACCTCGCCCGCCACTTCCAGCCCCAGGATCGGGCTGGCGCCGGGCGGCGGCGGGTAGGAGCCCTGGCGCTGGGCGATATCGGGACGGTTCACTCCGGCGGCATGGACGCGGATCAGGACCTCGTCCGGTTTCGGCGACGGGAGCGGTCCCTGGGCGAGTTTCATTACCTCCGGTCCGCCGGCGCCGTCCATCTGGACGAAGGTCATGGTCTGGGGCAGCGGCATGTTATGCTCCTTCGCGCGTGTTGCTGGGCTACTGCCATTGCGAGCGCCGCAAGGGAAGGTGGTTCGGCGCGCGGCAGGCCCGCATGAGCGCCGGACCGGCATCAGCGCTTGACCGGTGGGGCGTCCGGCCGCATGTGTCGCCGCGCCAGACGGCCGGACGGCCGCTGCTGCTGGTGCAAGCCAGGGGTGGAGGAAAGTCCGGGCTCCACGGGAATACGGTGCCGGTTAACGGCCGGCGGGGGCGACCCCAGGGACAGTGCCACAGAAAACAAACCGCCCGCGCAAGGTCTCGCCACCCCGCGGGCAAGGGCGAAACGGTGCGGCAAGAGCGCACCGCGCCCCTGGCAACAGGGGCGGCAGGGTAAACCCCACCGGGAGCAAGACCGAATAGGGGCGGCCGCATCGCAAGATGCAGGAGCATTCCCGCTTCGCCGCCCGGGTTGGTCGCGTGAGGCGTGCCGCGAGGCGCGTCCCAGAGGAATGGTCGTCCCGTGGGTTCGCGTGCGGACCCACGGACAGAACCCGGCTTACAGGCCGTCTGGTAGCATTTCGGGGCTTCGCCCCGGACCCCACGAGGGGCGCTGCCCCTCGACCCCGCCAAGGGCGACGGCCCTTGGAACCGGATCATTGGCGTTTGTAACCCAGGGCCACCCGGACCTTTCACGGTCCGAGTGGCCCTGGGTTACAAACGCCAACAAAATCGCATTCCAAAGGAAACGTCTTTGGTGGGGGTCCAGGGGCAAAGCCCCTGGTCGGTGTCCGGGGCGGAAGCCCCGCCTTGCGCCAATTCCAGACATCAACAGTAATTCGCCAGAGAATAAAGCAAGAACATCGGTTCAATTCAGCCGCGTCGACCGGTTCCATCCAACACGAGCGATAAACCTTTGACACGCCGGGCAAAAAACCGGGCTCCCAGGCCATGCGACCGGCCAAAATGCTTTGACGACCATAACGCCCCATGATATCCCATCTTATCCCGGAAAAAGGGGCAAACGTCCATGCCGCTCCCGGGATCGATGAGGGGCTGGGTGTGCCGGCGGACATCCCTTCCACATCGCCAACCCGGCCCCTGTCCCCGCCATCCAGTCGTGAGGCATCCACCAAGAAAGGCAGGCGGGTCGGCATGACCCAGTTCCTCGGCACCTATCAAAATAAGTTGGACAGCAAGGGGCGCGTCTCCGTGCCGGCGCCCTTCCGCGCGGGCCTGCGTACCTTGTCCAACGGTGTCGACGCTACTGTCGGTGTACCGGTCATCTTGCGTCAGTCGCACCAATACCCTTGCATAGAAGCCTGGTCGCAAAAGGCCTTCGAGTCGCTGGCCCAGCCACTCAGCGACTACGATCAATTCAGTCAGGAACACGACGACTTCGCGATGGCGCTTTACGCTGACGCATTCTCGATCGAAACCGACAAGGACGGCCGCATCGTCCTGCCAGACGAACTCGCCAGACACGCCAGACTGGAAGACCTCGTCACCTTCGTCGGCATGGGCCGCAGCTTCCAGATCTGGGAACCGCAGGCAGCCGAACGGCGACGGATGGAAGCGCGGGAGCGCGCACGCGACCAGCGCCTGACCCTGAAGACGAGGATCGACGCATGAACGGTCCCCTCCCCGGTATTCATGTCCCCGTCATGCCCACCGAGATGCTGGACACGCTGCGTGTCCGCGACGGCGGCGTCTATCTGGATGGCACCTTTGGCGGCGGCGGCTACGCGCGCCGGATTTTGGAAAGCGCCAATTGCACGCTGTGGGCGATCGACCGTGACCCCGAGGCGATCGCGCGCGGCGCCGAATTGGCCGCCCGTTTCCCGGGACGGCTGCATCTGCTGCACGGCCGGTTCGGCGATATGATGACGTTGCTGGCCGAGGTCGGGGTCGATGCGCTCGACGGGATCGTGCTGGATCTGGGCGTCTCGTCCTTTCAACTTGACGACGCCAAACGCGGGTTCTCCTTCCGCGCCGACGGGCCGCTCGATATGCGCATGGGATTTCATGGGCCGACGGCGGCGGATCTGGTCAATACCCTCGATGAACGGGCTTTGGCCGACATTCTGTTCGAATTCGGCGACGAACGCGCCTCTCGCCGCATCGCCAAGGCTATCGTCGCCGCGCGGGCCGAGGCGCCGATCGACACGACATCGCGCCTGGCCGACATCATCCGCGCCGTGTTGCCGCCGGACCGCTCCGGCATCCATCCCGCCACCCGCAGTTTTCAGGCCCTGCGCATCAAGGTCAACGATGAGCTGGGCGAGATCGAGCGGGCGCTGGACCAGGCCGCCCGCCTGCTGGCCCCCGAAGGGCGGCTGGTGGTGATCGCGTTCCACTCGCTGGAGGACCGCATCGTCAAACGCTTCATGAGTGAGGCCAGCGGCCGCACCGCCGCCCCGTCGCGCCACGATCCTCGGGGCCTGATGGCGCGGGACGCGGCGCGCTTCCGGCTGCTGACCCCGAAAGCCCTGCGGCCGGGATCGGATGAGGTCCACGTCAATCCCCGCGCCCGCAGCGCCCGGTTGCGGGCGACCGAGCGATTGGTGACCGAACGACCTGCGATCGAACGAGTGGCGATCGAACGAGTGGCGATCGAACGAGTGGCGATCGAGCGACAGGCGGCCGACAGGGCGGAAAGGACCGACGCATGATCCGTCCAATCACCTGCATCTGCGCCGTCATGGCTCTTGGCTCGGGCCTTTATCTGTATCAGTCCAAGCATTCCGTGCAGTTACTGGATCGCCAGATCGAAAAGATCGTGCGCGAGACCGACACTTTGCGCGATCAGACCCGGTTGCTGCACGCCGAGTGGATGCTGCTGAACGACCCGGAGCGCCTGCGCCAGTTCAGCGACCGCTATCTTTCGCTGAAGTCGGTCTCCCCGCCGCAGTTCACCACCCTGGCCGAATTGCCCTCCCGCCTGCCCGCCCCGCGCGCGCCGGACCCCGAGCCGAAACCGGTCTACGCCGAGGCGCCACCCGCTCCATCAGCCGGCGTTGTGGCAGCCGGCGTTGTGGCAGCCAGCACCGCGACCCCGCGCCCGACCGAAGAGCCGGAACCGGTGATCGTCGCCGAGGAGGTTCTGCCGATCCCGCCAATGCCCGTGCCGCCGCCGGCAATGCTGGCGCAAAGCCCTGGTGCGGTGCCGGTCGAGCGTCAACCGCCGCCGCGTCCCGCCCCGGTCATCGCCGATGTTCGGCAATGGCGTCCGCCCGCGCCTCGGCCGGCCGAAGCTCGGGCGGCCGAAATCCGGCCCGGGGATACGCGCCCTGGGGAAGCCCGCCCAGGGGAAGCCCGCCCCGGAGACATACGCCCTGGCGAAATTCGAGTAGCCGACACCAGGCCCGTAGCACCCCGCCCGGTCGCGTCCGCCGCGACCACGCAGCAGCCGCCGGCGGCACAGACCCCGGTCCAACTTGCAACCCGTGTTGCCGCGCCGCCGCGTGTGGCAACCCCACAGGTTGTCGCGACACCGGTCTCCGCGCCCCCCGTCCCCGCATCCTACGGTGGCTCGATGCTCGGTATGGCAGTGCGTGGCCCCGGTGGCGCTTCCCAGGCGGCGCCTCTGCCGGCACCGCTGCCGCGCCCGACCCCCGCCTATGCCTCGCAATGGTCGGGAGGCGACTGAGACCGTCATGACCTCGGACCCGGATCACGTCCCGTCGCCTGACTCATCGCCGCTGAACGAGGGGCGCTTCGGCCGCCCGGTTCGCCGCGTCGGGGCGGCGCGCGCGGATGCGACGCCACGGATCGAGATGGTCAAGGTCACGGCGCCCGATCTGGAACGCCGGCGTGCCATGGAGAAGACCCGGGTTCGGCTGGTCATCGCCGCCGGCGGGTTCGCGCTGCTGTTCATCGGGCTGATCGGCAAGCTGGCGCTGGCCACGATCCTGACACCCGTGACGCCGCACCGGGCCGAGAAGCGGATCGAGGCGATCGTCGCCGCCTCCGCGCCCCGGGCGACCCTGGAGACCAGCATCCCCGGCCAACGGGCGATGATCACCGACCGCAACGGCCAGCCTCTGGCGATTTCGCTGAACACGGTGTCCGTCTTCGCCGACCCCCGCCAGATCATCGACGCCGCCGATGCCGCGCGGAAGCTGAAAACCGTCCTGCCGCGCCTGGACGAGGAAAGGGCGCTGCGGCGCCTGACATCGGACAAGAAATTCGTCTACCTGGAGCGCCAGATCACCCCGCGCGAGGAACTCGCGATCAACAATCTGGGACTCCCGGGGATCGACTTCCGCCCCACTCAGCAACGCCATTATCCGCTGGGCCGGACCGCCGCGCAGGTGCTGGGCGGCGTCGATGTGGACGAGACCGGCGTCGCCGGCGTCGAGGCGTTCTTCGACAAGCGAATCCGGGAGGACACCTCCCCGATGAAGCTGTCGCTCGATGTCCGCGTGCAGGCCGTGGTGCGCGAGGAATTGCTGGCCGCGATGACCACGTTCGAGGCGATCGGCGCCTGCGGGATCGTCATGGATGTGAACACGGGTGAGGTGCTGGCGATGGTCAGCCTGCCCGACTACGACGCCAACCAGTTCCGCGTGGCGCCCGCCGACGATCGCTTCAACCGTGCCGTCACCGGCATGTATGAGCCGGGCAGCACATTCAAATTGCAGACCGCCTCGATGGCGCTGGACGCGGGTGTGGTCAATCTCTGGGACCAGTTCGACGCCAGCCATCCGATCAAGATTGGCCGCTTCACCATCTCGGACTTCGAGGGTAAGAAGCGCTGGCTCTATTTCCCGGAAGTGTTGGCCTATTCGTCCAACCTTGGCGCTGCCAACGTTGCCAAGCTGGTCGGGGCCGAACGCCAGCGCGCCTGGCTGCGCAACATGGGCATGATGAACCGGGTCGGCATCGAGCTGCCGGAGGCAGGTCGTACCCTGACCCAGTCCGCCGCCAACTGGAAGGAAATCGCCACCCTGACCGTCGGATTCGGGCACGGTATCTCGGTGTCGCCCTTGCATGTGGTCAAGGGGACGGCCGCGATCGCCAATGGCGGGCTCTCCGTGCGCCCGACCATCCTGGCGCTGCCCCCTGGGGAAAAACCCGAGACCACGCGGATCATGCAGCAATCCACGTCCGACGTGATGCGCCGGTTGATGCGCCTGATCGTGACCGACGGGTTCGGCAAGACGGCCGAGGTGGCCGGGTACTATCCAGGCGGCAAGACCGGCACGGCCGAAAAGGTCGGCAACAAGGGCTACAAGAAAAAGGCCAATGTCGCTGCCTTCATGGGCGTCTTCCCGATGAACGCGCCGCGCTACGCCGTCTACATGATGCTGGACGAGCCGAAGGGTAACAAGAACACCTATTATTATGCCACCGCGGGCTGGGTGGCGGCACCGGCGGCCGGCAAGGTGATCGGGCGGATCGGGCCGATGCTGGGGATGCTTCCCGACATCCAGAACATGGCCGCGATCAACCAGGCGCTCGCGATCCCCCTGCAACCGACCCGACAGACCGCACCGCGCCCGACGGTGATGAGCGGCACCGGCGACCGGACCGGGCAGGCCTCGCAGGCATCGCAGGCCGGGCAGGCCTCGCAAGCCACGCGGGTCCCGCAGACCCCGCAAACCGGGCCGGCCTCGCAGGCCAGGCAGACCGCGCCGGCCGGGCAGGCCAGGCAGGCAGCGCCGGCCGAGCAGGCATCTCAGGCCACGACCAAACCAGGGCTCACCGTGGCGCCCACTGTTTTGCCGCCGGCCATCACCCGGACGCAGCTGAAGCCGGTGCGCCAGGAAACCAACGTCGCCCCCATCGGATCACCGATCGGGTCACCAACCGGATCGTCCCCCGGATCATCCCCCGTGTCGCCTCCCGGGTTTTCCCCTGGCACGGGCCCGGTCGTCCCCGTCTCGGCGGTCGCCTCCGTTGCGAGGCGCTGAGATCATGCTCCGTCTCGCGGACATCACCGACGTGCCGGCCGAAGGCTCGTGGGAGGCTTTGGCGGATGTGGATGTCGCCGGGATCACCGCGGACAGCCGCCAGGTCGTGCCGGGGGATCTGTTCGCCGCGCTGCCGGGTACCGCCGTCGACGGGCGCGTCTACATCGCCGACGCCGTCCGCAAGGGCGCGGTCGCCATCCTCGCCCCGCTTGGGACGCCCTGGCCCGCCGATGTGCCGCATCGCCCGTTGTTCACCGACGCCGAACCGCGCCGCCGCCTGGCGCAGATCGCCGCGATCCTGGCCGGCCCGCAACCCGATCGCGTCGTCGCCGTCACCGGCACCAACGGCAAGACCAGCACGGTCGAGTTCGTCCGCCAGCTCTGGACTCTCGCCGGTCTTAAGGCCGCCAGCCTCGGCACCCTCGGCCTGATCGCCCCCGGCTTCGACCCCGGCCCGGGCCTGACCACGCCCGATCCGGTGTCGCTGGCGGAATCCCTGGCCGGACTGGCGCGAGCCGGCGTGCGGCATGCCGCGATCGAGGCGTCCTCCCATGGGCTGAACCAGTTCCGCCTGGATGGCGTGCGGCTCGCCGCTGCGGCTTTCACCAACCTGACCCGCGACCATCTCGACTACCATGGCACACTGAGTGCCTATGGAGAGGCCAAGCTGCGGCTGTTCCGCGACCTGCTGCCCGCAGGGGCACCCGCCGTCGCCCACGCGGACATGGACCCCGGGACCCTGGGCGCGCTGACCGCCATCGCCGCCGAACGCGGCCTGCGACTGATGACGGTCGGCGAGGCTGGCGCGCACATCCAATTGCTGCAAGTCATCCCGCACACCGATGGCCAGACACTGCGCCTGCGCACCCATGGCGTCACCCGCGAGATCGCTCTGCCCCTGCCCGGCCGGTTCCAGGTCGACAACGCGCTGCTCGCCGCCACACTGGTCGAAGCCCTGGGCGACACCACCGCCCTGGACCGGCTGACCGAACTGACCGGCGTGCGCGGACGGATGGAGCTCGCGGCCCGCCTGCCGAACGGTTCGGCCGCCTATGTGGATTACGCCCATACCCCCGATGCGCTGGAACGCCTGCTGACCGCGCTGCGCCCCCACACCACCGGCCGGCTGATCGTCGTGTTCGGCGCCGGTGGAAACCGCGATCGCGGCAAGCGGCCGTTGATGGGCCAGGCCGCGGCTCGTCATGCCGATATCGCAATCGTGACCGACGACAACCCGAGGGGCGAGGACCCGGCCACCATCCGCGCCGCCATTCTCGCCGCCTGTCCCCATGCGCATGAGATCGCCGACCGCACGCAAGCGATCGAGGCCGGCCTGACCATGCTGGCCCCGGGCGACGTGCTGGCCGTCGCCGGCAAGGGCCATGAACAGGGCCAGATCGTCGGCGCCACGGTCATCCCGTTCGACGACGTGAGCGTCGTGCGCGGGCTGGTGGGCGGCGGACCGGCCGGAGTGGCACCATGACCGTGCCGCGTATGACCGCATTAGGGACACCCGCACCAGGAATGACCTCACTCTGGGCTGCGGAGGACCTGATCGAGGCCACGGGCGGCAGCTTCACCACGCCATTCCGGGCGAACGGAGTATCGATCGACACTCGCACCCTGCAACCGGGCGACCTGTTCGTCGCGCTGTTGGGCGAGGGCCGTGACGGGCATGATTTCGTCGCCACCGCCCTGGAGAACGGGGCCGCGGGCGCCATGACCCACCGGACCATCCCCGGGGTGGGCCCCTTGCTCTGCGTCGACGACACGCTCGCCGCCTTGGCGCGCCTGGGCGCCTTCGCCCGCGCCCGCTTCACCGGTCAGGTCATCGCCGTGACCGGCAGCGTCGGCAAGACAACCACCAAGGAAATGCTGCGGACGATCCTGTCCGTCCTCGGCCCCACCCATGCGGCGGTCGCCTCCTACAACAATCATTGGGGCCTGCCACTGACCCTCGCCCGCATGGCGCCGGACATGGCGTTCTGCGTGGCCGAAATCGGCATGAACCATGCCGGGGAAATCGCCCCGCTGGCTCGCCTCGCCCAACCGGATGTCGCCGTGATCACCGCCATCGAGCCGGCCCATATCGGTCATCTTGGCTCCATCGAGGCCATTGCCGACGAAAAAGCCTCGATCCTCGCGGGGTTGGGGCCGGATGGCGTCGCGGTCCTGCCCTCCGACTCGCCGCAATTCCCGCGCCTGCTCGAACATGCCACCAAAGTGCAGGCCAGTAAGGTCGGGGCCACCGACGTCCGCATCGTGACCTTCGGTACAGGCCCCGAGGCGGACTGCCGCCTGCTCAGCGCGGTCGCCGATGCCGACGGCTCTGACATCAGGGCCGAGATCACCGGCCGCAAAGTGCGGTTCCGGCTGAACGCGCCCGGCCGCCACATGGCGATGAACGCCATGGCCGCCCTCGGCGCCATCGTCGGCCTGGGACTGGATCCGGACGTCGCCGCCTCGGTGCTGGAGGGCTTCGTGCCCCTCACCGGCCGCGGAGCCCGCCGGACGCTGACCTTGCCCACAGGCACCGCCCTGCTGCTGGACGAAAGCTACAACGGCAACGGCGCCTCCATGCGCGCGGCCTTGGAGGTCCTGCGTCTGCAACCGGCGCGACGGCGCATCGCCGTGCTGGGCGACATGCTGGAACTCGGCGAGGCCGGCCCCGCGGAACACGCGGCCCTGGCCGCGTCCGCCGCCGCCGCCGCCGACACGGTGCATGTCTGCGGCCCCCTGATGCGTCATCTGTTCGAGGCGCTGCCGGCATCGGCGCGCGGCGCCCATTTCCCGGATTCGGCGGCCCTGGCGCCCTTCCTGGCCAGGTTTGTTGCCCCGGGCGACGCGATCCTCGTCAAAGGCAGCCTCGGCAGCCGGATGAAGCGGGTTGTCGACGCACTCGATGCCCTGACCCCGTCCCATGCCGGAGCGGCCTGATGCTCTATAACCTGCTGCGGCCCTTTGGCGATCAGTTCATCCTGTTCAATCTGATCCGCTACATCACCTTCCGCTCCGGCGCCGCCTGTCTGACGGCGCTGATCGTCAGCTTCTGGCTGGGTCCGATGGTGATCCGCTGGTTGCGCTCAATGCAGACGCATGGCCAGCCGATCCGCGAAGACGGGCCGGAGCGGCATCTGGTGGAGAAAAAGGGCACGCCGACGATGGGCGGGCTGCTGATCCTGTTCGCGATGACCATCTCCACCCTGCTCTGGGTCGATCTGCGCAACGGCTATGTCTGGGCGGTGCTGTTCGTCACCCTGGGCTATGGCGCGCTGGGGTTCTGGGACGACTACCTGAAGGTGACCCGGCGGAACACCAAGGGCGTGCCCGGCAAGGTGAAGCTGATCATCCAGGCGACCGTCGGCCTGATCGCCGCGATCTGGATCGCCTGGCTCAGCCGCGGCCCGCTGGGCACCGCCCTGACCCTGCCGGTGTTCAAGGATGTCGTCATCCAGCTTGGCTGGTTCTTCCCGGTCTTCGGCATGCTGGTGATGATGGGCGCGTCCAACGCCGTCAACCTGACCGACGGGCTGGATGGGCTCGCCATCGTGCCGACCATTATCTGCGCCGGCGTCTTCGCGCTGATCGCTTATCTCGTCGGCAACCGCATTTTCGCGGATTACCTGCAATTGAACCCCGTGGCCGGCGCCGGCGAGCTGGCGGTGTTCTGTTCGGCCCTGATCGGCGCCGGCATGGGGTTCCTCTGGTTCAACGCGCCCCCCGCCGCCGTCTTTATGGGCGATATCGGCAGCCTGGCCCTGGGGGGCGCGCTCGGCGCCGTCGCCATGGCCACCAAGCACGAGATCGTGCTGATGATCGTGGGCGGGTTGTTCGTGGTGGAAACCGTGTCGGTCATCATCCAGGTGTTCTGGTACAAACGCACCGGCAACCGGGTCTTCCTGATGGCGCCCCTGCACCATCACTTCGAGAAGAAGGGCTGGGCCGAACCCACCATCGTGATCCGCTTCTGGATCGTGTCCATGATCCTGGCCCTGGTCGGACTGGCGACCTTGAAGATCCGATGAGCGGCTTTCCCACCTCCCTGTTCGCCGGCAAACGCTTCGCCGTCGTCGGCCTCGGTCGCAACGGGCTGCCGGCTGCACAGTCCCTGGCAACGATGGGGGCCTCGGTCGTGGCCTGGGACGACAACCCCAAGGCCCGGGAAGCCGCCGAAGTGGACGCCGGCAGACTTGGCTACGAGGTCCGCGACCCGAACGAGGGAGAATTCGCGTTTGATGCCCTGGTCCTCTCACCGGGCATCCCGCATATCCGCCCGCGCGTGCATCCCATCGCCGCCCGCGCGCTCGCTTCCGGCGTCCCGATCCTGACCGATGCCGAGTTGCTGTATCAGGCCGTGCGCGCCGCCGGATCGAGCGCGCGGTTCGCCGGGATCACCGGCACCAACGGCAAATCGACCACGACGGCGTTGCTCGCCCATATCCTGAAAACCGCCGATGTGCCGGTCGCGGCGGGCGCCAATCTGGGTCCGGCGGCCCTGTCGTTGCCGCTTTTGCCGGATAATGGCGTCTACGTGCTGGAAATGTCGTCCTACATGTTGGAGCGACTCGCGACCATCCGCTTCCATGCGGCGGTCATGCTCAATCTCAGCCCCGACCACATCGAGCGCCACGGCGACATGGAAGGCTACGCCCGGGCGAAAGCGGCGGTGTTCGCGCGCCAGACGGAGGCCGATCTGGCGGTGATCGGTGTGGACGATGCCTGGCCGCGTGAGGCGCTGCGTCTGTCCGGCTCCCGGGCACCGGTCGTCACGATCTCGGGCGGGCCGGACGCCGATGTGTTCTGCCGGGACGGCGTGCTGTGCGACACGAACGGTCCGATCCTCCCGATGGCCGAGGCCCCCACCCTGCCGGGCGCCCACAACGCCCAGAACGCAGCGGCGGCGGCGGCCATGGCGACGTTCCTGGGCGTTTCGCGGACCTATATCGCCGCCGGATTAAGGACCTATCCCGGCCTGCCACACCGGCAGGAACTGATCACCACCATCGACGGCATCGCCTTCATCAACGACAGCAAGGCCACCAACGCCGATTCAACCGCCTGGGCCCTGGGCTGCCACGACCGCATCGTCTGGATCGCCGGCGGCATGGCCAAGGAAGGCGGCATCGAGGCCCTGGCACCCTATTTCCCTCGGCTGGTGCAAACCTTCCTGATCGGTCAGGACGCGCCGATCCTGGCGGCGACCTTGGCGGCACACGGGATCGCGCATCAGATCGTGGGCACCCTGGACGCCGCGGTCCCCGCCGCCCTGAACGCCGCCCGGGTTGGCGCACGGCTTGCCACCCTGGAGGCGACCGGGGCCGCGACGGGTGCGTCGTCTGTTGCGCCCAAAGGTACTTCCGTTGGTAACGCCGCTGGTGCGGTCCCTGGTGCCGCCCCGGGTTCCCTCCTGGGTGCCGTCCCGGATGCCGTCCGTGCTGGTGCCGTCCCTGGGAGACCCTCGCCCCCGGTCGTGCTGCTGTCACCCGCCTGCGCCAGTTTCGACCAGTTTTCCGGCTTCGATGCGCGCGGCGACCGGTTCGCGGCACTTGCAAGAGCCCTGGCCCAACTGCCACCCGCGACCGGAGGCGCTTGATGCCCACGCTCTCCCGCGCCGACAATTCCCTGTTGGGCCGATGGTGGTGGACCGTCGATCGCTGGACCCTGGGTGCCATCGGGGTGCTGATCGGCTTCGGCTACATCATGATGCTGGCCGCGACGCCCGCGGTCGCCGAACGTATCGGCTCGACCCGGGACTCCTTCATCATCAAGCAGGTGTTCTTCCTGGCCCTGGCCGGCGCGGTCGTGGTCGGAGTGTCCCTGCTGTCGCCTCGCAACATCAAGCGCCTCGCCATCGCCGGCTGCATCGCCGCGCTGTTCCTGACCATGGCCACCATGGTGGTCGGCACCGAGATCAAGGGTGCCCGCCGCTGGATCTCGCTGCCCGGCATGACCATCCAGCCGTCCGAGTTCCTGAAGCCCTGCTTCGCCGTCGTGGCCGCCTGGCTGATCGCCGAGGGCCGCCGAACACCGCGCTTCCCCGGCATGATCATCGCCTTCACGATCTTCGCGATGATCCTGGGGCTGCTGAAATCGCAGCCGGATATTGGCATGCTGGCGGTGATCGTCGTCGTGTTCCTGACCCAGCTCTATATCGGTGGCATGCACCTGATCCTGGTCGGCGCCGGGGCAGGCCTGGTCGTCGGCGGCGCGGTGGCCGCCTACACGATGTTCGCCCATGTCCGCAGCCGGATAGAGCGGTTCTGGGACGGCACCGGCGACAACTACCAGGTGACCACCGCGCTGGAAGCCTTCGGCAATGGCGGTCTGATGGGCCGCGGCCCCGGGGAGGGCCGGGTCAAGGACGTCCTGCCCGACGCGCATGCGGATTTCGTCTACGCCGTCATGGGCGAGGAATTCGGCATGCTGATCTGCCTGGTCATCCTGCTGATCTTCGCCTTCGTCGTGCTGCGCGGCCTACTGGCGCTGCTGAAGGAGCCGGACATCTTCGTCGTGCTGGCCGGCACCGGACTGGTGGCCGGGTTCGGCCTGCAAGCCTTCGTCAACATGGCGTCCACCCTGAATCTGATCCCGACCAAGGGCATGACCCTGCCGTTCATCTCCTATGGCGGGTCGTCGGTCATCGCCATCGCCCTCGGCATGGGCATGCTGCTGGCGCTGACCCGCCGCCGCCATCGGGAGGATGAGGGATGAGCCCCATCGTCCAGGTCACGTTCCGGCGGCCGCAAGCCTCGCGGTCGCCGCTGCATTCACAGGTCCCCGCCGCGGAGGCCACTCTCCCCCTCCCCTTGCGGGAGGGGGCGGGGGGAGGGGTTTCAAGCAATGTCCGTTCGGGTTCACCCCTCCCCCGGCCCCCTCCCGCAAGGGGAGGGGAAGATTTTTGCCATCGCGCCTATCATAGGGCCCAAGGGGCCATACCCCTTGTCCAGATTCTCCTGGGACGATGTCCTTTGCCTCAGCACGTCCCATGCCAATCCGGCCCGTCTGTCCAATCAAGGCGAGCCGTGGCACCTTGCGACCCATGCGCATCCATCTGCAGAATCCGACCAACGACCCATTGTTCGACTTCTCGACCCCCATGTGGAACGCCGCCGCCGAGCGGGCGCCAGATATCGGCACGGGCCACGTGGTGAGTGTGGGGTCCAATGCCGAGGACTTCGAGAAGGCGATGCGCGCCGCCGAGGCCCTGATCTGCGACGCCGGTGTCGTCCGGGACCGCTTCCCCTGTTCGGCGCCTCACCTGAAACTGCTGTTTGTCACCAACGCCGGCCTCGATCGCCTAGCGCCCTATGACTGGTTGCCGCCGGACGTGGTCCTGATGAACAACCGCGGCACCCACACCACCAAGTCGGGGGAATTCGGGATCATGTCGATCCTGATGCTCGCCAACCGCGTGCCGGCGATGGTGACGCATCAGCGGGCCGGACGCTGGCAGAAACTGTGGGGCGCGGTGCTGACGCAACGGTCTGTCACCATCATAGGCCTCGGCACCCTGGGCGGCGCCATCGCCCGACAGGCCGCCCATTTCGGCATGACCGTCACCGGCGTGCGCGCCAACCCAGCCCCGCATCCCGATTGCGCCCGGGTCATCGACACCAGCCAACTCGATGCGGTCCTGCCGGGAACCGAGTTTCTGGTGCTCGCCTGTCCACTGACACTGGCCACAAGGGGCCTGGTCGATCGGCGCCGTCTGCGACTGCTGCCGGCCGGGGCGGGCGTCGTCAACATGGGACGTGGCGAACTGGCCGACCAGGACGCGCTGTGCGACCTGCTCGATACCGGCCATTTGTCGGGCGCGGTGCTGGATGTCTTCACCCCGGAGCCGATCCCCGATGGCCACCGGCTTTGGACCACGCCGAACCTGATCATCAGCCCGCATACCTCGGCCGACGACCCCGCAACCTACAACCCGTATAGCCTGGACATCTTCCTGGACAACCTCCGCGCCTATCGCGACGGCAAAGACCTGCCGAACCGGTTCGATATCACGCGCGGCTACTGATGGAGCACCGCCCATGAAACTCTATTGCTTCCCCAAGGCGGCGGGCATCGACACCCTGGAATTGCGCGAGGGGGAACCGCCCCGGCCCGGCCGCGGTCAAATCCTGGTCCGCATGCACGCGGCCTCACTCAACTACCGCGACCTGAATGTCGCGAAGGGTAGCCCCGCGCGCGGCCCATTGCCGACCAACCTGATCCCGCTGTCGGATGGGGCCGGCGAGGTGGTGGAGACTGGTCCCGACGTCACGCGCGTCAAGATCGGCGATCGCGTCGCCGGGCTGTTCATGCAGGATTGGGTGGGCGGAGAGATCGAGCCCTATCACGTGGACAGTTCCCGCGGCGGTTCGATCGACGGAGTCCTGGCCGAATATGTGGTGTTCGACCAGCATGGTGTCGTGCGTTTGCCTGACCACCTGTCCTTCGAGGAAGGCGCCACCCTGCCCTGCGCGGGCGTGACCGCTTGGAACGCTTTGTATGCCGGCAAACCCCTGCGCTCCGGCGAAACGGTCCTGGTGCTCGGCACCGGTGGCGTTTCGATCTTTGCGCTCCAATTCGCCCATGCGGCCGGTGCGCGGGTGATCGCCACATCGTCGTCAGATGTGAAACTTGCCCAGGCCAGGCAACTCGGCGCATCGGACGGAGTCAACTACAAGCAGCATCCGGAGTGGCACACCGAGATATTGCGTCTCACCGGCGGGCGGGGCGTGGACCATGTCGTGGAAGTGGGCGGCGCCGGGACTCTGCCGCGGTCCGTCGAGGCGACACGGATGGGCGGACAAGTGCACCTGATCGGCGTGCTGACCGGAGGCGACATCAACCCCACCCCGGTGCTGCGCCGTAACATCATCCTGCGCGGGATCTATGTCGGATCGCGGCAGATGTTCGAGGCGATGAACCAGGCGATTGCGTGGCACACCATCCGTCCGGTGATCGACCGGGCGTTTCCGTTCACCGAGGCGCGCGAGGCGTATCGCTATTTGACCAGCCAGGCGCATGTCGGCAAGGTTGTGATCCGTATCCTGTGAGACTCGTCTCTGTACTGGTGATACGATCTCAGCAAGTCCCTGCTAACCAGGGGTGGTTGTTGCCTTCTTGAACACCAACGCGGAATGGGGCGGCGTTCGCATGGGACAGCGCGACGAAGCTGACGAAATCGCGGCGCTGCGGCGGGAAAACACGATCCTTCGGGAAACGCTGGACGCGATCGACGGCACCGTGGTCGTTTATGACCCCGAACAGCGGTTCGTGCTCGCGAACCGCGCCTATCACGAATTCTTTCCGCATCTCCCACCGGACAAGGACCTGGTCGGACGGCGCTATGAGGAGGTGTTGGCGCTATCTCTACAGGCAGGGACGGTCGTGGATCCGCGCGCCAAGTCCGACCCGCACACTTTTGTGACCGCCCGAGTCCGGGAACTCAACGAACCGGACGCACCCCCGCGGGAGGTCAGGGACCCTCGCACCAATCGGTGGTTCATGATCCGGGTGCAGCGCACGCAGGGAGGCAACCGCGTGGCGTTGCGGGTGGAAATCACCGACCAGAAGCGCATGCAGGAAGATTTGCGGCAGGCACGGGAAGGCGCCGAACAGGCCAGCCGAACCAAGTCGCAATTCCTGGCGGCGGTCAGTCACGATTTGCGGACGCCGCTGAATGCGGTGATCAACTTCGCGCATCTGATGGTTGAGGAGATCCACGGTCCAACCGGCGCGCCGGAATATGCGGAATACGCCCGCACGATCATGCAAAGCGGGACAGACCTGCTCGCGCTGATCGACGACGTGTTGGAATACGCCCGTGCCGACGCGGGACAGATTGACCTGAACCGCCGGTGGGTGAATACGCGCGGTCTGATCCAATCGCTCACACGCAATATGGCGCCAGATGCGGCCAACGCGGGTGTCGGGCTGGAGGCCGATCTGCCCCCGACCCTGCCCCCCATCCTGGGCGACCGGCCGCGCCTGTGGCGTGCTCTGTCCAGTCTGGTGGCCAATGCCATCAGTCTGACGCGGAACGGCGCCGCCGTGCGGATCTCTGTGCATCAGGGGGACGTTAACTGGCTGGAGATCCGCATTGCCGATAGCGGCGAAGGGATGACCGCGGACGATTTGGCTCGATTTGCGCTGCCGTTCGAAGCGCTTTCGGCCGACGGCTCACAGTTGCGCGGGATCGGATTGGGACTGCCATTGGCATACCAGAACATCCGGGCCCACGGCGGCGATCTGCATTTTGAGACGGGCCCGGGCTCCGGATCCTGCGCTGTGATCCGGCTGCCAGTCGTATCGCCACCGTCGGAGGACGGATCCGGAGAAGCAAAAGAATAGCGCCCGAGAATAGGGCTTGCGAACGGCCGCGAACGGATCAAGGCTTGGGCCATAACAGGGGAGACGCGACATGGAATTCGGCATGTTCCACGAATTTCAGCGCCGGGTTGGTCAAAGCGAAGCGGATGCGTTCACCGAGTCATTCGAACTCGTGGACGCGGCGGAGACGGCTGGGTTGGACGTCATGTGGCTGGCGGAACTGCACACCGCGCCGGAACGGTCAGTTCTGGCCGCGCCGTTGAGCATCGCCAGCGCCATCGCCACGCGCACCAAGCGAATGAAGATTGGCATCGCGGTGCAGGTGCTGCCGCTCTGCCACCCCCTGCGCATCGCCGAGGAAGCGGCCACCGTCGATCACATCAGCCATGGCCGCCTGATCTTCGGGGTCGGACGCAGCGGCTTCCCGCGCACCTATCAGGCATATGGCATTTCCTATGCGGAAAGCCGGGAACGGTTCGCCGAAGTGCTGGAAATTCTCAAGCGCGCCTGGACCCAGGAACGGTTCTCCTTCGACGGACAATTCTATCACTTCGACGATATCTGCCTGGTACCCAAGCCATACCAAAACCCCTACCCGGAACTGCGAATCGCGGTGAACAGTCCTGACACCTTCGAGCAGACGGGCCGCGAGGGCTATCCAATCTTCGTCGCCACCCGCCTCGGCGACCTGACCGAACTGGTGCCGAACCTGCGCGTCTACCGCGAAGCCTGGTCCGCCGCCGGCCATCCCGGCAACGGCAAAATCTATCTGCGGGTGCCAGTCTATGTCGCGGAGACGGAAGCCCAGGCTCGTGAGGAACCGCGCGAGAGCGTCATGCATTTCTACCGCTACCTGGGGGAGCGGATCGAGCAACCCGCCAGCCAGGAAGGTGCTCGCGCGATCGAGAACCGCGCCGAACGCGGCCAGCGCCTGATGAATATCGACTACGATGAGGTGCTGCGCAGCAAAATCATCGTCGGGACACCGGCTATGGTGACCGATCGCCTCGGCCAACTTCAACGCGAACTGGGCCTGGATGGGATCCTGGCGGAGATGAATTGCGGCATGCAAATCCCGCATGGGCAGGTCAACAATTCGCTGCGTATGTTGTGTGAGACCGTGATTCCGCGTTTCCGCAACTGACCCCCGGACGCAAGTGCCGGCCTGGCTCCATCCAGGCCGGCCCGGCGTCTACCGGTTGCCGCTGGGCTCCCGATGCGGGAGATGACGGCCGATAGCACGCCGAAATCGGCTTCAGAGCGGTTCAACCATGACTGGAAACGGCAAGCTGCGTTGGCTCCTTGATTGATCGCATGATTCAGACGCTGGTACGTTCCGCTCCGCGTGATCATGCTCCAGCGCTTTGTTGTGCCGCGTGAATCAGACGCTGATATGGTCCACCCCGCGCGACCGCGCTCTACTCTGCCCCTCGTCATAAGGACGGAATGCCATGTCCGGTGCCAACTCTTTCAAGTTCGTCATGCTGCCGCCGCAAACCGCCACGACTCGTGACTGGGGTGCGCGTCTGGCCGCCGAAGTGCCAGAGGCCCGCGTCGTCGTGGCCGAGGACGCCGAAACCGCGGCACGGGAGATCGTCGACGCGGAGGCCGCATTCGGCTGGTTGGGAGCCGATCTGTTGTCCAAGGCGACACGCCTGCGCTGGTTGCAGGCACCCCAGGCTGCTCCGGCGGCGGGCTACTACTACCCCGAGCTGATCGCGCACCCCCTGGCGGTGACCAATTTCCGGGAAATCTTCAACGACCATATCAGCGCGCATATCATGTCGTTTGTGCTGGCATTCGCACGCGGCCTGCATGTCTACATCCCGCAGCAACTGCGCCGGGAATGGAAGAAACCCACCGAGGATCTGGGCGTTGTCCACCTCCCGGAAGCCACCGCGCTGATCGTCGGCGTCGGTGGCATTGGCGCCGAGACCGCCCGCTTGCTGTCCGCGTTCGGCGTCACCGTTCTGGCCACCGATGCGCGGCGAGCCTCTCCACCCGCGGGGGTGAGCGAGCTGCATCCGCCCGAAGCGTTGGACACCTTGCTGCCACGCGCCGATTTCGTGATCCTGACGGTGCCGCATACGCCCGCCACAGAGGGGTTTTTCAACCGTGACCGTTTCGCAAAAATGAAAAGATCGGCCTTCTTCATCAATATCGGCCGCGGCATGACCACGAAACTGGACGATCTGGTGGAGGCTCTTCGTACCGGTACGATCGCCGGCGCCGCGCTGGACGTGTACGAGCAGGAACCGTTGCCGGCGGACCATCCGCTATGGACCATGCCGAACGTTCTGATGACGCCGCATATGGCGGGCTATGGCCCCTATCTGAACGACCGGCGTTTCCAGATCATGGTGGACAATTGCCGGTCTTTCGCGGCGGGACGGGAGTTGCGCAACAAGGTCGACAAGGCCGGCTGGTTCTGAGGGGGCTACGGCCATGAATACGCTCGTCGTGACATATGCCATGAACCCGGCGGATCGGGCGGTTCTGGCGGATGCGTTGGGCGGCGTGGCGCAGCCGGTCTATTTGGTCGACCTTGATGAAACCGATCGAGCGGCGGCGCTGCGGGATGCAACGGTTCTGCTGGCCCGCAACACCGCCAAGGAACTGCGAGCAGACGAACCCGGCTTGATCGGCAATGCTCGCCTGATCCAGTTCATGAACGCCGGGATTGATTTCGTGCCGACGAAGTCACTGCCCCCTGCCGTCCCCGTTGCCAGCAACGGCGGCGCCTATGCCGAACCGATGGCGGAACATGCGTTGGCGATGGCGATGGCAGCGGCCAAACGCCTGCTGGTCGAACACAACGCGCTGACCCGGGGCGAGTTCAACCAGCACAAGCGCAACCGCTCCCTCGCCGGTGGCGTCTGCGGCATCCTTGGCTTCGGCGGCATCGGCGAGGCAACCGCTCGCCTGATGCGCGCGATCGGCATGCGCATCCACGCCATCAACCGCCGCGGCGCCAGCGAGGAGCCGACGGACTGGATCGGCACGATCGATCAACTGGACGCGTTGCTCGCAGTGTCGGACGTCCTTGTGGTCAGCACGCCCTTGACGCCGCAGACGATTGGTTTGCTGGGTGCGCGGGAACTGGGCCTGATGAAGGATAACGCGATCCTGGTGAACCTGGCACGCGGCGAGATCATCGACGAGGCGGCCTTGTTTGCGCATCTCCAGGCCAACCCGCATTTCGTCGCCTGTATCGACGCGTGGTGGATCGAACCGGTGCGGCACGGACAATTCCGCATGGACCACCCGTTCCTGACCCTGCCGAATGTGATCGGGTCACCGCATAATTCGGCAGCGGTGCCTGGAACGAGCGCGGCGGCTCTCCGGAGGGCGGTGGCGAATATCCACCGCGTCCTGGCCGGCGAGGAAGCGCGCTACGTACTGGCCGCGCATGAACGTATGATGTAACACGCGACGCGTGCGACTGGACGAGCCCACAAGCGAGGCGTGATGAACCTGACCGAAGCCAGGATGCGGGACCTTTTTGAACTCTCCCATGGCCCGGTCAACCCGATGGCCTGGGGCGTGACCTTGCGTCGCCGGTTTGGCCACTTTACGCCTAATGAGTATTATGAAGAAACGGTTGAGGGGCTGGTCACCGCCGAGACAGAATGGCTGGACGTTGGTGGCGGCGCGGCCATCTTTCCCAACAACCGAAGGCTGGGACAAATCCTGGCCGAACGGTGCAAGCGCCTGGTGGTCGTGGATCCCTCTCCCAACATCGACGACAACACGTTCGCGCATGAGCGCTTCCGGGGAATGCTGGAAGACTACCCCAGCGACCGGCGCTTCGATCTGGTGTCCGCACGCATGGTGGTAGAGCACGTGACGGACCCCGACTCATTCGTTCAAAAACTCGGCCAGATCGTCAAGCCAGGTGGCAAGGTCGTGATCTATACGGTTTCGCGCTGGTCGCCGATCACCGTCCTATCGGGCCTGACACCCCTATCCGTTCACCACGTCGCCAAGAAATTCCTTTGGGGCGGTGAGGAGAAAGACACGTTCCCGGTCACCTATCTGATGAACACTTACGCACGATTGAACGCGCTTTTTTCTGGCGCCGGCTTCAAATTGGCCAAGTATCAGCGCCTGGATGACTGCCGTACCCTCCAGCATTGGAAGTACCTGCTGGCGACCGAACTACTGCTCTGGAAGGTCCTCAGGACCCTGGGTATCGGCTATCCGGAGGCGTGCATTCTCGGCGTGTTCGAACGCACCTGATCGATCGCCGCTGGCACTTCACCGTGCCGGCAAATATTGCCGGTACCACGCGAGTGTCGGTTCCATCACCTGATCGAACGCCTCACCAGTATAGACCTCGTAGTGGCCCCAGCCTTTCAGCACGACCAGTTTCTTGGGCTCGCCCGCCCGAGCATACAAAGCCTCGCTTTCATCCTGCGGCACCAACCGGTCGTCGTCGGTGGTGATGAACAGCACCGGACGGGGCGCGATCTTGTCGACGATCCATTCCGGGTGGAACTCCAGGGTCTCGTCGATATACTCCATCGGGATTTCGCTGACCGCACCCGGATTGCCGCGACGGGCCGCGGCGGCGAGTTCGGCCGATTGGCGATCCGGCAGCAGGATGGAACTGCGGTCAACGAATTCCGACTGTCCGGTCATGACCCGCCGGACCCGGTCGGCGGCGGAACGCTCCAGCAGGTCGGCAAATTCATCCGGCCGGCGGACACTGCGCATCCACCGCTTGCCATGGCCGATGCCGACCACCGAGACCACGGCCTTCACCCGCTGGTCCACCGCCGCGGTCCAGACGACGGTCGCACCGCCATAGCTGGTCCCGTAGATACCGAGGCGATCCCGATCGACCATGCTTTGGGCCCCCAGGAATGTCAGGGCCGCCTGAGAATCGATGACCCTGCCATACGGCGACAGACGAGATTTCGGACCGTCACTGTCGCCCCACCCCTTGTAGTCGAAGGTCAGCACGACATAGCCGGCCTCGTTCAGCACGCGGGCGTTGTCCGGCAGATACAGGTTCCGCACACCGGTGTAGCCATGGCACAGGACAATGCCAGCCCGCTTCTCACCCGGGCGCAGATCGTCGGGTACAAACAGGTCGCCGGACAGGCGGACACCCTCGCTGTAGAAACTGACTGGCGTGCTGGTCATGGGCGTCTCTCCGGTGGTTGCGGGCATGGTTTCGACAGGAAAACCGCAAGGTCAAGACAGGGTGTCGCGTCATTTATCAATTTAATCGTCGCAGCGGAGTCGGCAGCCGACATCGTTGACAGCGAGACCACGCGTCCGGTACGAGGGTGGCAATCACAAAGACTATTGGGCTTCACACGGGTAGAAAGTTCAGGGACGGACCACTTGCCGGCACTGCTAGAGATTCAAAACCTGCATACCGAGTTTCGGACCGGTGCGGGCACTGTAAACGCCGTCGACGGAATCAGCTATTCCGTCGACGCCGGCGAGACCGTGGCTATCGTTGGCGAAAGCGGATCGGGCAAGTCCGTGAGCGCCCTGTCCATCCTGCGGCTGATCCCCGACCCTCCGGGACGCATCACGCAAGGGGCAGTTCTGTTCGCCGGCCGCGACCTGATGACCCTGACCGAGGAGCAGATGCGTCAGGTCCGCGGCAGCGATATCGGCATGGTGTTCCAGGAACCGATGACGTCCCTGAACCCGGTCCTGACCATCGGTCGCCAGATCACCGAAACCCTGGAACAGCACCGCGGCGTCGACCGGGCCACCGCGCAAAAGCGCGCGGAGGAGCTTTTGGGCCTGGTCGGGATCGCCGATCCTATTCGCCGCCTGAAGCAGTACCCGCACCAATTGTCCGGCGGCATGCGGCAGCGGATCATGATCGCCATCGCGCTGGCCTGCGATCCCAAGCTGATCATCGCCGATGAGCCGACCACCGCGCTGGACGTCACCATCCAGGCCCAGATCCTGGAGTTGATGAAGGACCTGACCCACCGGCTGGGCATCGCGCTGATCATCATCACCCACAACCTGGGCGTCGTCGCGCGTTACGCCAATCGCGTGAACGTCATGTATGCGGGCCGGATCGTCGAGTCCGGACCGGCAAAGGCAATCTACCATACTCCCCGCCATCCCTACACAATCGCCCTGCTGCGCTCGGTGCCCCGACTGGATCGGCCTCGCCAGGCGCGGCTTGACCCGGTGGAGGGCCAGCCGCCGGATCTGACGCGGTTGGATGCGGGGTGTTCCTTCCGTCCGCGCTGCCGGTTCGCCATCGCCGCCTGCGCCGCATCACGCCCCGGGCTGCAAGCGACCAGCAATTCCGGGCAATCCGCCGCCTGTTTCCGCGCTGACGAAATCGTCGCCCTGACCGGGACCACCGGAATCGGGGTCACCGGAACCGGGGCCGCACTCGCCGGAGCCACGGCATGAACGCGACCACGCTCGCAGCGGCGCCGGCGGCGCCCGAAGCGCCGTTGCTCGAAGTCCGTGGCCTGCGCATGTATTTCCCCGTCACGGAAGGTCTGCTCGGCCGCAAGATCGGTGACGTCAAGGCGGTGGATGGCATCGATTTCACGGTCCGACGCGGCGAAACCCTGGGTTTGGTGGGCGAGAGCGGCTGCGGCAAGACCACCACCGGACGCTGCGTGTTGCGGCTGGAAAAACCCACGACCGGGCAGATCATCTTCGACGGTGTCGATATCGCCAGCCTGGGCGGCAAACAGTTGCAGGCGCTCCGCCAGCGCATCCAGGTGATCTTCCAGGACCCGTACAGCTCTCTCAACCCACGCATGACGATCGGGCAGATCATTGCCGAACCGATGTTCGTGCACGGTATCGAGCCCAACGCGACCAAACGGATGGAGCGGGTGCGTGAGCTGCTCTCGGTCTGCGGGCTGAATGCCGGCTTCGCCGAGCGCTACCCGCATGAGATGTCCGGCGGGCAACGCCAACGCGTCGGCATCGCGCGAGCCCTGGCAATGAACCCCGAGTTCATCGTCTGCGACGAACCGGTCTCGGCGCTGGACGTGTCGATCCAGGCGCAGGTGGTGAACCTGCTGGAGGACCTGCGCGAGAAATTCGGCCTGACCTACCTGTTCATCGCCCATGACCTCTCGGTCGTTCGCCATCTGTGCCAGCGGGTGGCGGTGATGTATCTGGGCCATATTGTCGAAATGGCCGACAGCGACACGCTGTTCGACAACCCGCAGCACCCCTACACGCGGGCCTTGCTGGCCGCGGTGCCGGTTCCGGACCCGGAGGTCGAGCAGGGCCGCGAGTTTAGGCCGGTGAAGGGCGAAGTGCCGAGCCCGATGAACCCGCCGTCTGGGTGTGTGTTTCATCCGCGGTGCCCGATCGCGGTGGAACGCTGCTCGCAGCAAGCGCCGCAACCGCGGGAGATCGCGCCGGGCCATATGGTAGCGTGCAGCGAAGTGAAGATTGCCGGCTGACCGGCGGATGACCATTTCTTGGGTGTCGAACGCATGAGCATGTGGAAATTGGGTCTGGCAGCGGGTCTGGCAGCGTTGCTGGGATTTGGTGCCATGGCGGCGGAGACGCCCAAGTCCGGAGGCGTGCTGACCTACATGATCCCCGCCGACGCGCCGCCCAGCCTGGACGGCCATCGCGAAACCACCTTCGCCACGGTGCATGCGACAGCGCCGTTCTACAGCGTGCTCATCCGCATCAACCCAATGAACCCGAATTCGCCCGATGATTTCGTGTGTGACCTGTGCACCGAGATGCCAAAGCCAACGGACGGCGGCAAGACCTGGACGTTCACGATTCGTGACGGGGTGAAATGGCACGACGGTTCGGCGCTGACCGCGCCGGATGTGGCCGCGTCCTGGCAGCGTATCGTGCACCCGCCGAAGGGAACGCTCAGCGCGCGGGAAGCCTATTTCACAATGGTGGACTCCGTCGCCGCGCCCGACGACCGGACCGTCGTGTTCAAGCTGAAATACGCCACCGGTGCATTCCTGCCGGCGCTGGCCGATCCTTTCGCCTATATCTACAAGAAGGAGATTCTGGAGCGCGACCCGCATTGGTATGAACGCAATGTGATGGGCAGCGGCCCGTTTCGCTTTGTGGAACTCCAGACCGGCCAATCCGTGAAGGGGCAGCGCAACCCCGACTACTACCAGAAGGGCCTGCCCTATTTGGACGGGTTCGTCGCGATCTTCGCCGCTGCCCAGGCGTTGCGGATCGATGCAATCAGGGCCGATCGCGCGGCGACCGAGTTCCGCGGCATGCCACCGTCATCTCGCGACCAGTTGGTCAAGGAGCTCGGGGACCGGATCACGGTGCAGACCAACCCATGGAACTGCGTGAACCTGCTGACACCGAACCACAAGCGCAAGCCGTTCGACGATGTTCGGGTCAGGCGCGCCCTCGCGCTGGCGATCGACCAGTGGAAAGGCTCCGCCGCGCTGTCCAAGATCGCCAATGTCCGCACCGTTGGCGGGATCGTCTTCCCGGGCTCGCCACTGGCCGCGACCCAGGACGAGTTGCGCGAGATGGCCGGCTTCTGGCCGGATATCGAGAAGTCGCGCGCGGAAGCGAAGCGGCTGTTGAAGGAGGCCGGTGCCGAGGGCCTGAAATTCGAGCTGCTGAACCGCAACATTGACCAGCCCTACAAATATATCGCCACCTGGGCGATCGACGAATGGAGCAAGATCGGTCTGCAGGTCACCCAGCGTGTGCTGCCAACCGGACCATTCTTCGACGCGCTGCGCTCCAGCAATTTCGACGTGACCGTCGAATTCAATTGCCAGGGTCTGGTGAACCCGCTGCTGGACATTGCCAAATTCCTCCCGCGCACGGCCTATCCGGAGAATTTCGGCAACTACGAGGACGATCGATCAATCGCGCTGTATCAGGCCGCGTTGCAGGAGCCCGATCCGCTCAAACAGCGCGAGAAGGTGCGGGCGTTCGAGATTCACTCGCTGGTGACCGAGGCGCATTCGATCATGACACCGTGGTGGGAGCGAATTTTGCCGGCCCGTTCGTATATGAAGGGCTGGAAGATCGGCCCCAGCCACTATGTGAACCAAGACCTCGCCACCGTTTGGATCGACAAATAGGGATATTGCGGCGGGTGCCGTGACCCAGTCCAGCCAATAGGCGGGCGAAGCGGTTACTTGATGACACAACCCAAGTCCGAAGCTGCAATGGATGCGGAACACAGGGAGGACGACAGTATGCGAAAGGCACTTCTGGCGGCATGTTTCGGCCTCGGCCTGGCCGCGGGCGCGTTGCCCCAGGCGACCGAGGCGCAGACGCCCAAGCGTGGCGGAACCTTGACCTACATGATCCCCGCGGATGGCGGTCCGAGCCTGGATGGCCACCGGGAAACGACCTACGCTGTCCTGCACGCAACCGCGCCGTTCTATAGCGTGCTGATTCGTATCAATCCTGACAATCCATCCTCCACCACCGATTTCACGTGCGATCTGTGCACCGAATTTCCCAAGCCGTCCGATGACGGCCTGACCTGGACCTTCAAGATTCGCAAGGGCGTGAAGTTTCACGACGGCGAACCGCTGACCGCCCAGGACGTCGCCGCCAGTTGGAAGAAGATCGTCAGCCCACCGGCCGGCGTGGCCAGCGCGCGTTATGCAAACTTCAAGATGGTGGAGTCAGTCGCGGCCCCGGATGACGAGACCGTCGTCTTCAAGCTGAAATTCAAGACGCTGTCATTCTTGCCGGCCTTGGCCGACCCCTATGCCTATATCTATTCGAAGAAGCGGCTCGAGCAGGACATGCACTGGTATGAGAAGAACATTCTCGGATCAGGGCCCTTCAAGCTGGAAGCCTTCACGATCGGGCAGTCGGTCAAGGGCGTACGCAATCCGGATTACTACCACGCCGGACAGCCTTATCTTGATGGCTTCACCGCGATCTTCGCGCCCAAGCAATCGGTCCGGGTGGAAGCGATCCGAGCCGACCGCGCCGCACTTGAATTCCGCTCCATGCCGCCGGCCGCGGTCGATCAGTTGACCAAGGAACTCGGCGACAAGATCACCGTGCAGCGCAGTGACTGGAACTGCGGCAACGTTCTGACACCCAACCACAAGGTGAAGCCGTTCGACGATGTCCGCGTGCGCAAGGCACTATTCCTGGCCATCGACCAGTGGAAGGGCGCGCAGGCGTTGTCCAAGATCGCCATCGTGCGCACCGTGGGAAGCGTGGTGTTCCCGGGCTCGCCGCTTGCCGCGAACAAGGAAGAACTGGAACAACTAATCGGCCTTTGGCCCGACATCGACAAATCCCGTGCCGAGGCCCGCCGCCTGCTGAAGGAAGCCGGCCAGGAAAATCTGACCTTCGAACTGCTGAACCGCAATGTCGATCAGCCCTACCTGATCGTCGGCACCTGGATCCTGGACGAATGGAGCAAGGTGGGGATCAAGGCGACGCAGAAAGTGTTGCCGACCGGCCCCTGGCTGGACGCGATGCGAAGCGGCAACTTCACCGTCGCGCTGGAAGCGAATTGCCAGAACATCGTGAATCCGATCGCCGATGTCGGCCGCTGGCTGCCCTATGACGTGGAGCAGGAGAATTTCGGCGGCTTCCTGGATCCCACGTTGGTCGAAATCTACAACAAGATGCTGCCGGAAACCGACGTCGCCAAGGCTCGTGTCCTGATGCGGCAGTTCGAGAAGCGGGTAAACGACGAGGCCCATCAGTTGATGGTCACGTATTGGTACCGCCAGGTCCCGATGCGCTCCTACGTCAAGGGGTGGAAGATCTCGCCCAGCCACTATTTGAACCAGGATCTGGCCAACATCTGGCTGGACAAGTAGGGCCCAGGAACCGGAAAGCACGGGACGAGCCGCATGTATCTTTACGTCATCAAGCGCGTTTTGCTTGTCATCCCGACCTTGGTCGGGGCGGCTGCGCTCGTGTTCCTGCTGATGCGGCTGATCCCAGGCGATGTCTGCGTTATTCGCCTGGGGTCGAGCGGCGGCACGTTCGATCCCAAGGCGGTGACGTTGTGTCACCAGGAACTCGGCATGGATCGGCCGATCTGGGTTCAGTTCTTCGACTTCATGTGGGGAATCGTCCGGTTCGACTTCGGCACGTCCATGTGGTCGGCGAAGCCGGTCACCACGGAAATCTGGGCCCGCCTGCCCGTTTCCCTCGAAATCGCCCTGCTCGGCACGGTCCTTGCGACCGCGATCGCCATCCCCCTCGGCACACTCTCGGCACTTCGGCAGAACAGTTGGCTCGACCTGTTCGTCCGCGTCTTTGCCATCGGCGGCATCGCCACGCCGTCCTTCTGGCTCGGCATCATCTCCCTGTTGATCGTGCTGGACCTGACCAGCTTCTTCCTCGGGTCACCCTGGATGCCGCCCATCGACTACGTGCCGTTCTGGGAAGACCCGATCCGCAACCTGAGCATGGTGTTCCTGCCAGCCATCACCATCGGCTACCGCTATTCCGCGATCACGATGCGGATGACGCGCTCGACGATGCTGGAGGTGATGCGGGAGGACTACATCCGCACCGCCCGCGCCAAGGGTCTGATTCACAAGCTGATTATCAACCGTCACGCGCTGAAGAATGCGATGCTGCCGGTGGTGACCTTGATCGGGATCGAGTTCGCGTTCCTGATCGGCGGATTGGTCGTCACCGAGCAGGTGTTCAACCTGAACGGTGTCGGCCGACTGTTTGTGCAGGCCGTGCAGAACCAGGACTACACGCTGACCCAGGCCCTGGTCATGATGACCGTCGTGGTCTTTGTGTTCTGCAATCTTGTGGTCGATCTGCTCTATGCGTGGCTCGACCCGCGCATTCGCTACAGTTGATCCGGGGGTAACACGATGTCCACCACTGTTCCCACCATGGGTCTACCGGCCGTGGTCGATGACTCGCTGGCGCTCCGCCCCACGCTCTGGATGCGCACTATCCACTTTCTGCGGCGGGAGCCGCTGGGCACATTCGGGCTGGCGCTGGTGATCATCATGGCGATGACAGGTGGGTTCGCGGAGTTGATCGCGCCCTACAATCCGACCGCAAACGACTTCGCCGCAATGACGGAAGCGCCGAGCTGGGCGCATGTGTTGGGGACGGATCAGTTCGGACGGGATCTGCTGTCGCGGCTGATCTATGGCGCGCGCACCGCGATGATCGTCGGACTCAGTTCCGCGCTGGTCGGTGGCGTCATCGGACTGGTGCTGGGGGTTGGCAGCGCCTATTTTGGCGGACTGATCGACCTTATCCTGCAACGCATCTTCGATATCGTGATGGCGTTTCCGCTGATCATTCTGGCACTGGCCGTGGTGTCGATTTTCGGCACGGGCGTGCAGAACGTGATCATCGCCATCACCATCCCGCTGATCCCGCGCTGCGCCCGCGTCGTTCGATCCTCCGCGCTGGCGATCCGGGAGATCCCCTATGTTGACGCCGCCCGGGCGTGCGGTTTCAGCCACTCGCGGATTATCCTACGCCACATGGTGCCAAACGTGATGGCGCCGTTCCTGATCATGATCACGGCCTCGGTCGGTCAGGCGGTTCTGGCCGAAGCGTCGCTGTCCTACCTGGGACTTGGCGTGCAGGAACCTGTGCCGGCCTGGGGACTGATGCTGCAAGGTGGAGCGGAGGAATACGCGTCCACGGCGCCCTGGATCGCGATTTTTCCGGGGCTGGCGATTATGCTGTCGGTGCTGGGCGTGAACCTGTTTGGCGATGCGTTGCGGGATACGCTGGACCCGAAGATGCGGAACAGGTGATGGGGCTGGGCTTCGATCGGCCGGCCTTCGGTGGGCCGAGCTTCGATCGCCTCGGCCGCGGCCCGATCGATGACTCCGGCGCGGACAGTGGCCGTTTCCCGCGTCAAAGCTGATTACAGGCTCCGGCGCCATCGGGGCGTTTCCAACCTGGTCGTGCAAAGGCGCCCCAGCCAAACGCAATCCGCGTACGGAAGACGCCGCCGCCCGGCGCACATCATGACGGTTGATGTCCAACGGCCTCTCGGCTAGCCGCAGTCAAATCCGACGGCGCGGAAATCCGGGACAACGGCCCCATCAGTGTTGCCGCTGCCGATATATCCGGGGATCGCAATGTCAGGGGCTTCCGGGCGCGCAACTGGCAGCATCCCATCAAGGATGCCACCGTTCGCCATGAAGATTCCCTGAAAGCTGTCCAGACCATTGTCCAGAGCCACGATATTGCCGGTTGGTGGCGTCACCGATTGCCATGTTTCCGGATCAGAGAACGCCGACATCGCGATGAAGCCCGCGCCCGATGGCTGCAATCCAACCGACGCGTCGATCGTTGCATCGGCCAGCGGCGCGCTTCCCCCAGCCTCCACCGCTGGCGCCGACATCGCGTAGCCCAGCACGTTCAGCAGCCTCACGTCAGTCGCGGAGAACGTGTTCTCGACCCCCGACCGCTGATAGGCGTTGAGCGCATCATTGCCCATCGTCGAAGACCAGTCATCGTAATGCCCGGACGTCGAGAAATCGGCGAGCCTGGTGGCGCCGCCGTCCACGGAGAAATACGACGGCGTGGGGCCGGCGGCCCCGCGGACGGACGGCGCGGCATAGCGGTAGAGATCGAAACCCGTCGTCGTCCAGGTATAGGAAAGTCGACCGAGGGCATGCGACAGCTCATGCTGCACCAGGCCGATGAAGTCATACTTGCCGTCCACGGCGCGGTTGTTCGGGTCATAGGTGAACAGCGTGCGATTCGGATCGGACCTGAAGCCGACCGCGGCGTCCAGCGCAGTCGCATCCGCCGCGAGCAGGCCAAGCGCCTTGGCCTGGGCGCCGGCGACAAAGATCGACTTGCCGGTTCCTGGATCGGCGATGGTATCAAGCGCGGTTTGAATGTCCGCCGATGTATTGTGCGCGGCAAGCGCGGCCTTGTAGTCGGTGAAGCCACGCATCATTCCTGTATTGATCTGCGCTTCACCTATATTGCCTGACTGCATTGCGACGTCGCGAACCTCGCCATAGCCGACCTCGACATTCACGGTGATCGGACTGGTAATCAGGCTGTCAAAGAAATGCGCGGCGTATTGCACCGCCTCTCGGAAGCCAACGGGCGCCAGATCGACGCTCTCATCCCAGATCAGATTGAACACGGGTGGCTTTCCCGGCGTCACCTGGGCCGGATTCTGAATGATCTGCTGGACAGCAAACGCACCGGTCATCAGCGCAAGGGCGTGGGCGTCGGCTGCATATTGTTCGGCCGACAGCGTGAGATTCTGGCCGATATCGGTAACCACGATCGAGGTCAGTTCCCCGGTCACGGCAAGCGCTTCAAGTGCGTCCAACGCCAGGCCAATATTCGCAAGCGTGTCACTGACGGACAGGCTGGTGACCTTGGCGGCGGCGGCGATTGTCGCGGCCTCGGCTGCGGCAACGCCGGTGACGGTCAGCGTTTCCGACGCCGCCAGCTTGTCCAACGTCACCCGGTACGTGCGATACTGGTCGGCGGTCACGCTCAGAGCGGATGTGTCCGTCACATCTATCGCCGTCAGCTTGGTGAGCGCACTCAGTCCGCCGAGATCGGCGACAACCTGTGCGGCGGTGTCACTGACCGTGATCGACGTCAGCTTCGTCGTCCCCAACAGCAATGCAGACGCGGCTACCACATCGGCCGCGGAATCGCTGACCGAGAACGAGGCAACGGCTGACATGGCCCGGATCGTCTGGACAGCTTCGGTACCGACCGCCGAAATGATGTATTTCGTGCCGGTCGGCAACTTCCCAAGGATGGCTTTGACGACCAGAAACTGATCGTGGGACATTGTCACTGGCAGGCTGTCGGTCAACTTGACCGCGGTCAGCTTGGTGGCGCTGTTCAACGCATGTAGCGACGCGGACAGGTTTGCGGAACTATCGGTTACGGTGAACGACTTCACCAGCAGCGAGCCCTGGACTGTGGCGGCATTCGCCACCGTCACGCCGGTAACGATCAGGATCGCCGTCGTCGGCAGCAAGCCCAGCACTGTCTGATCAACGATGAACTGCGTCGCGGTGATCGTCATGGTTTTGGTGTCGCTGAGGGAAATCGACACAATCTTTCCCGCGGCGGCCAGGGTTTGCAGTTTGTCCAGGGAAGTCCGGACATTGGCCGAACTGTCCGCGATGATCACCGGCCCCATGGCGGGATTGGCCGCATAGGCGGCGACAGCGGCAGAGGCCGTGAGCTTGGTTGGCACCGTCTTCGTTGCGCTGGTCTGCGACAATGTCACGCGGGCCATCTACATCTCCGAAAAAATTGCTGCCAGGAAGAGGAAATCGGGTTTGGTTTCGTGTTCCGGCGGGGTAATTCCGTGACCCACTCCGATGTGGCACTTGCCCGCCTGCCCCTCGGCGCGCCCGGGACGGATGATCGCGGGGCCAGCGCCACCCGGATGAATGAGGGACGTCTCGGACTTGGCATGCAGTTGGAACTCGCTGGTACTTGTCGGGTTCAACGACGCCTTAAACTCTGCCGGGTTAAGCGCCGGTTTCAGAAAGTTGCGGACGTGATAAATCGTACCGCGGAACGTTTGCCCGCGCGGAGGCCAACTGCCTATCGCTTCAGGTCCTCCCCCACCCTTGCCAGAACCCGGCACTTCGCGGATGTGTTGGGCGGAAACGTCTGACCGGTCTCGCATGCGGGAAAGGTCTTTTTCAAAGGATGACCCGTCATGGCCAAGACCCCCAAGACCGACGTGCTCGCGGAATTGCGCAAGATCGACACGCCGACGATTACCAATGTCGTCGCGACCTACCCGAAGAATCCGCTTTGCCTGGGCCTGTACAATCCCTGGACCGAGAACTGGTACACGGACACGTCGATCCGCTGCATCTATCCCGAGATGGGTGCAATCGTTGGCCATGCGGTGACCTGCGTGTACGGCCTGCCCGATCCCAACTACACGGGTCGACTGACATTTATGGATGTCGTTGACGCGCTGGACGCCATGAAGAAGCCGACCATCCTGGTCATCCAGCAGAAATGGCCCGCCGAACTGATGGCCAAGGCGGGACTGGCCGGCGAAATCATGGTGACGTCGATGCAGGCCGTTGGTTGCATCGGCATGCTCTCCAACGGCCCGTCACGCGATGTGGACGCCGTGCGACGATTGGACTTCCAGATGCTGCTGGGCGGGGTCACAGCCGGTCACGGCGACATGGCTGTCCATGCAGTCAATGTCCCGGTTTCGGTCGGCGGTATGGACGTGGCACCCGGAGAACTGATTCACATGGATGAGAACGGCGCGGTGAAATTCCCCGCGGACCGAGCCGAACAGGTGTTGGAGAACGCAAAGAAGATGTTGGAGGGGGAGGCTGCTCACCTGGCCCGCCTGCGCAATGCGAAGACCGCCGCCGAAGTGCGTGCTGCCGGCGGTTCGTATGCGGCGAAACCTGCCAAAAAGGACTGATGAGGGCGTCTTGAGGCTCTCGGATGCGGTGTCCACCGGACGGTAACCCTCGGCCAAGGGGGGCAACCGGGCACGGAGGGTTGCCTCAGGCCGTCGCTCTGCGCTTCCGGCGTGTCCGGGACCAGGCGACTCGTGTGAGATGATCGCATGGACCGTTTTGGTGGGCGCACAAGGACTCGAACCTTGGACCCGCTGATTAAGAGTCAGCTGCTCTACCAACTGAGCTATGCGCCCGGCACCAACGACCGTCGCTGCTCATCTCATATCGGCAGGGCTGTGGCAAGCCACACAAGCAGCGGAATGTTCGGATACCCGGACTTCTTCCTCTCGAAGACGCCACTCGACAGCAAACGCCGCATGCGGCTTCACCCGGGATCCCAACTGTGGGATCAAAAAGATTACCGTCCCATGGGCGCGCGCGGGCAGCGGCTTCACCCTGCTGTTCAAAGCGTTGGTCATGGCGATGATACCAGCCATGCCGGTCAATGCAGCCGCCAGATAGGTTGGCGAGCACGACACCAGGCAATGGCGCGTCGTCCATTATTATGTGGTGCAGCCTCTCGCCAACACCGACGCCAAGGACGTAACCCGGGTTGCGATCCAGGGATGCGGCGATATCTCGTAACAACCCCTGCCCCAGCATCAAATCCACACTGGGTCGAGCATGCCATGAGCACCCATCAATGGCTCTGACCGCAGCTCCTGATCAGCACCTTGGCCAATACCAATGGAAAGGGCACAAACCAAGGCACCGTTATCAACGGCCACCGTCTGGCTGGACTCATCTGATTGCGCGATCGGCCCGGCAACGTTGCTGCACAGGGATCAGCCTGCGTTCACAACCTCGTGCCGCACACTCACGCCATCGATCCCCGCTACGGCCTGGCCGCCTTTGCTCGGCTGAAGTCGAACCAGGAGCTGATGATCGCGCCCAGGTCGCGCTGGCGCAGCGTGTCGATGTCTACGGTTGCCGTCATACCGGCCCGGAGCGGCGGTTCCCCTGGATGGGGCAGAAGCTTGATCTTGACCGGCAGGCGCTGCACCACCTTCACCCAGTTTCCGGAGGCATTTTGCGGCGGCAGGATCGCGAATTCAGACCCAGCCGCGGGGCTGATGCTCTGCACGACACCCTCCCAGATCTCATCCGGATAGATGTCCAGAACGACCTTCACCTTCTGCCCTTCCCGGACATGGGTCAGGGTGGTTTCCTTGAGATTGGCTTCAACCCAGGGCCGATGATCGGCAACAATGACGAACAAGGGCGTAGCCGGCTTCACCTGCTCTCCCAATTGCAGCTTCACATTCACGGCGATGCCATCCAATGGCGCCACCAGGGTGGTGCGGGCGAGATCCAGCGCCGCCCGGTCCCGTGCTGCAAGTTTATCGCGCACCCACGGATGGCGATCGGTGGGGATATCGGCATCTCCGCCGAGAACGGTCAGCATCCGCTCCATTCGACGACGCACCACCGATAGCCGCTCCCGCGCCACCGCGGCATCGTTCTGGGCTTCCTCCAGTCGGGTGGCGGACACCACACCCGATCCCGCGAGCGACTCCTGGCGTTTCAATTGACGCCCATAATAATCGGCACGGTTCTCGACCTCCCCCAACTCGCTGCGGGTCTCACGCCACGTGGCGCGCGCCGTCTCCACCTGGTGGCGCGCCAGATCGAGCTCTGCGTCGGCGCCGGCGAGCGCAAGACGATAGGGTTCCGGATCGATCCGGATCAGCGGCATACCCGCCTTCACGTGTTCGTGATCACGCACTGAAACCTCGATCACCCGCCCAGAGACTTCAGGGGCAATCTGTGCGATATCGGCCTTCACATAGGCATTCTCGGTGCTGATGATTCTGCCACCCCGCTGCCACGCAACCGCACCACCGATCAGTACCAGTATCGGCACACCGACCAAAAGTACCAGGCGCACCAGCCTGGTCCGCGCACGCGTCATTACGTCACCTCAGATAGAAAAACGGCTGGATGGTCTGACACTGGCCTCAATCGCATGGCTTGGAACCGCTCGGGTGGTGTGGCCTGGTTCGCGCCAGATCGCTAACATAGCTTACGATAGCGCACGCTACCTTTCGAGCATATATTCTGCCGGGACGCCCAACTCAAGATGAGCGATAGCGAAGCTGCCCTGTCCCTTTCGGTTACGCGCCGATTCCTGATCCTCGGCGCCGTGATGCTGGCTTCGATGCTCTATTCCACCACCTTGCTGATTGCATCGACCCTGCTGCCGCAAATGCAGGGTACCATGGCCGCGACCGCGGATGAAATTGCCTGGACCATGACCTTCAACATCCTGGCAACGGCAGTGGTCACACCCATGACCGGATGGCTGGTCGCACGTTTCGGTCGTCGAAATGTGATGATGTGGTCTATGTGCGGCTTCACCGGCGCCACCTGGCTGTGCGGCGCGGCAGACTCACTGGAATCCCTGGTCCTGTGGCGAATTGCCCAGGGCGCGCTGGGTGCCCCGGTGGTCCCGCTGTCAAACGCGATCCTGCTGGACAGTTTCCCGCGCCGCCAGGCGGGCATGGTGACATCGATTTTCGGCATGGCTGTCGTGATCGGGCCGGTGGTCGGACCGGCCCTCGGCGGCTTCCTTGCCGAGATCTATAGCTGGCGCTGGGCCTTCTACATGCTGGTCCCGGTCGGTCTGACAGCCTTCATCGGCCTCAGTCTGACCCTGGCCAAGGATCAGCCTGGGCGCGGCACGCAGTTGGACTGGATCGGCTTCCTGACCTTGTCGTCCGCGATTTCCTGCGTTCAGTTGGTGCTGTCGCGCGGTCAGCGGCTGGACTGGTTCGAATCGACTGAGATCGTGATCGAGGCCACCTTGGCCGCGGTCACATTCTTCATGTTCGTGGTGCACAGTCTGACGGCGGAGCGCCCCTTCCTGGACCCGAAATTGCTGACCGACCCCAATTACGCACTGGGGCTTATGCTGGTGACAATTTACGGCATGCTCAACTTCACGCCCGTCGTGCTGTTGCCATCGCTGTTGCAGCAACACGCCGGTTACCCGGATCAGATCATCGGTGAGATCCTGGGCGCACGCGGCATCGGCGCCACGATCGGATTCTTCCTGGCCATTTTTGCCGGACGGGTGGACCCGCGATTCGGCATGATTTTCGGCTTTTCGCTGCAAATCGTATCCGGGATCTGGCTCATGAGCCTGGACCTGAACGTCGACAAGACGACGCTGGCATTGAACAGCGTGCTGCAGGGGGTCGCGGTCGGAATCTTCTGGGTGCCGCTGACAATCGCCACCTTCCCCACCCTGGAATCGCGACTGATGCCGGAAGCCATGGCGCTGTTCCACCTGATGCGGAACATCGGATCGAGTTTCTTCATATCGATCTCGGTGGCCGAAATCGTCCACGCCACCGGGGCGAACTACAGCCGTCTGACGGAGATGATCTCGCCCTACAACCGGGCCCTGGCTCTGCCATGGGTGACCGGGAACTGGACCACCGAGTCCCAGGTCGGGTTGGCTCGCCTGTCGAAGGAGATCAACCGGCAGGCCGCCATGATTGGCTATACGAACGCTTTCGGGTTCTATACGGCAACTTCGGCGGTGGCGATCGCGATGATCATGCTGGCGAAGAAGCGGCGGCGGAAGGCTGCCGCGTAACATTAGAGGAAACAACCATGGCAAACTACGTTCTGCTGCACGGCGCCTACCAGGGCGGATGGATTTTCAACCGTGTGACGCCGCATCTGCGCGCTGCCGGGCACACGGTGTTCGCGCCGAGCCTGGACGGATGCGGCGAACGCGCCCATGCGTTGCGGCCCGGCATCGATACCGAAAGCCAGGCGGCGGAAATCGCACAGTTGCTGTTCTACGAGGATCTGAAGGACGTCGTCCTGGTCGGCACCAGTTGCGGCGGCATGATCGCCTGCCGGGTGGCGGAAACCGCGCGTGACCGCATAGGTCGCATCGTGCTGGCCGACGCGCTGGCGCTGTTCAACGGGGAAGCCGTGTCCGATCACGTCAAGCGCCCAACCGCGGTGTCGACCGATCTCGCGACCGGCCCTTCGCCCGAGGACGCGGCCAACCGCATGTTCGTGTCCCTGACTGGCGAAACCAAAGCCTGGGCGCTCGCCCGTTACACGCCGCACCCGATCGCGGCGATGCAGGCTCCGGTGAAGCTCGATAGCTTCTGGCAGCAGAGTTGGAAGGCCTCGGTCATCTGGTGCAAGCAGAGCGTCAATCCGCCGGTCGCCCACCAACGCCGAGCGGCTGAGGCGTTGAAGGCAAGCTGGCATGAGTTGGATACGGGCCACTACCCGATGCTGACCGAGCCGGAGAAGCTCGCGAAGCTGATCATGGCCGGATAGGACCGCATTCACTCCGGGCAAAAACCAACTCCTCCGCCGGCGACCTCGGCCGTTGCGTCACATAAGGCGTGCTCAACGGGTCGAGCGTCCGGAGGAGAAATGGGGGGCAACGGAGAACGCGGTCCAAGATCAGCCGACCACGCAGACGGGTTCCGGTGAGCATGACCATGCTCCACGACGCATCCGGAACCCACCAGACCATGAGCCAGTCTCCTGGTTCGGGCGGACGGCCCCCCTCCCGTTGTGATCTTCATTGGTCCAATCACCTTTCACTCGTGGTGAAGTTCAAGCCAGACCAATCTGGACGAATGTCGAGGCCATGGCCGTACTCCTGTGGCCCATAAGCGCAATGGACCGGCCGAGTCTGGGTTGAACGCACGATCCCGCTTCCCTTCATCCGGCCGAACACCCATTATGCCCGCAAGCAAGAATGCACAGGGAGCCGGTTGGTCACCGCACGATGTGGTCATGGGTCAATGCCGCCGTCGATCTGGTTGCCGAGTACCCGACCTGGGCACTCGCGGTCGCATTCATTGCCGCGATCGTCGAAGCGGTGGCGGTGCTGGGAATCCTGATCCCCGGCACCCCGATTGTGATGGCCGTCGCGGCCGCGGCCACTGCCGCGGGACAGCCGATGGCACCCTATCTGATCCTGGTCGCAATCGGCGCCATCATCGGCGATTTCATGTCGTATTGGGTGGGGCATCGTTACAGGGAGTCCCTGCGCGGCATCTGGCCGCTGTCCACCCGTCCGTCATTGATGGAGAAGGCCGACCGGTTCTTCGACCGCTATGGGATCTACAGCATCGCGTTCTGCCGTTTCCTGCCACTGTTTCGGTCGACTGTGCCCATGGTGGCAGGCATGGCGGGCATGTCACGCAACCGTTTCGTCGTGGCCAACGTCTGTTCCGCGCTGGTCTGGGCGCCCGTCCATGTCTATCCGGCCCAGATCGCCGGCCTGACGATCGAGCGCCTGAACGACGGCGACTGGCAGACCGCTTCGTACTGGGCTGCCTTGCTGGCGGGATTATGCGTCGTGGGGTGGTGGCTGCACCGGCGTCTGGCCGCCAAGGTCAACCGAGCCACGACCTAACGCATCTCGCCGGATACCGGCTCGACTCGGCGAAGCCAGCGGCCTGAGGCATGCCCGAGGGGGCTCGCACGTCCCGCGGGCTGTACAACAAGGCCTTTCGACCGAACCCACCCCCCGCCGGGTTGGCTGGACTATGCCGCCCGGATCAGCCCGCGGTGGCTAGGTGCGTCAATGAACGCGAGAACCTCGTCGATCAACGGATCGCCGGCATAGCGCGCCCTGGCGTCATCCAACCG
>Ga0209514_10000868_pt1 | contig 57320 bp, 57 predicted proteins | sample Subgrocontami58m_FD_187452 | JGI IMG/M metagenome (GOLD analysis project Ga0209514, IMG submission 187452) | Subsurface groundwater microbial communities from S. Glens Falls, New York, USA - GMW37 contaminated, 5.8 m (SPAdes) (version 3) | ecosystem: Environmental > Aquatic > Deep subsurface >... | reverse complement strand
TAGCACGCCAGCCACAGGACGGGCTACCGGAATTGAGAGAGGTGTGAAGAGCTCTGGAAGATGCTACCGCCCTGCTGTTCATGGACTTGATAGACGAGACGTTTCACCACCCACCCACACCACACTTCCGGGCAGCGGTGCGTCGTCCCGGTTGAGCCGGACGGCCCCCATTTTGCCACCCTCATGCTTCAAGGCAGCCGGCCAATGCGAATCTGCCCCGGTTGTATGACTATAAAGGTCCCGATGAGCCTTTCGCCTTGCCGATGGACCAATTCAGCAACATCGCGAGCTAGCTCGCTCCTCGCCCTCGCTGGGTAGCGCATGAAGATCACGCCCCCGCTCTGCTGGTTCTGGGCGTAGACCAGCCGTCCAAAGTCCCGATCTTCCGTGAGGAGGATTTGGCCGTTGGCCGCCGCAAGCGCTGCCACCTCTTCGTCAGGGGAGCCAGCCCGTTCTTCCACCACTGCCTGGACATGGTGGCCCGCTAGCCTCAATGCGCGGATAACCGCCATGTCAACGCTTTCGTCGGCCAGGAAGCGCACTGGATCAGGGGGTGTCTGAGGAATCCGAACCTGTCATCACCAGCTCTTCTCGCGCCACCACATCTGCAGCGTAGGCAACGGCAGCCCGTAGGTCCTCAATAATGAGGTGGGGATACGCGTCCAGGAGGTCAGCTTCACTGGCGCCCTCGCTCAGCTTTCGGAGGATAAGCTCAACAGGGACCCTGGTTCCTCGGATCACCGGCTTGCCCAGCATGATACGGGGGTTCACCTCAATCCTCTTGTGCATCGTCGCCATTGGATTTCTCCCCTCAGACTGACCGGGCTTCTTGCCCAACGGTCCCTAATCGTTTACCTAACTTATTCTAACGTAAGGGACTTAAATCTGCTTGATTCGCCTGCCAACATGAGCGTGGCAATGACCGTGGTCGGAGTAAACGGCTCTTGGAAAGTCCTATGCGGGTTCTGCATTTTGTCCTATAGAAATTTCACCACTGCTCCACCACTCCCGCCAGCTCCCCCAGCCCCCGCACGGCCGCGTCCGGGTGGACTCCCTCGGGCATCGGCGCGCCGTCACGGTTCAGCCACACCGCCCTCATCCCGGCTCGCTGCGCGCCCACCACGTCCCGCTGCAAGCTGTCCCCCACCATCACTGCGGTGGCTGGGGTTGCGCCCACCTGCTCGGCCGCCAGGCGGAAGATAGCGGGGTCAGGCTTGCCGATGCCCACCTCGCCGGAGATGACCACCGCCTCGAAGTAGCCCGTCAGGCCGGAAGCCTCCAGCTTCTCCCGCTGCAGGTCTGCCGCGCCGTTGGAGAGCAGGGCCAGCCGGTAGCGCTGCTTCAGCTCCTTCAGGCACGGCTCAGCGTCGGGGAACACCCGGTGTCGCACTCGCCGCTCCTGCGGGAACCGCTCGACCCACTCCTCGATACCCGTCGGTTTTGCGACGCTGAGGCTGATTAGTGCCTTCGACCACGCCTGCATGCGGAAGCCCGCCATCCACGCCCGCAGCGCCGTGAGGTTGGAGTCGTCGCCCAGAAAGCGTCCCCAGAGGACCTCTCGTGAGCTGATGCCCAGGGCGCTGCCGTAGCCGTGGACCGGCGATGCCCGCCACAGCTCTCGGGCCTGCCGCAGCACCGCCCGCGCCAGCGCGCCGGCGGCGACGCCGTACTTCGGGGCAGCCTGCTCGCATGTGGCGAGTATGGCCTCGTCCGTGGCGGCGTCGTCCACTACCAGGGTCTCGTCCATATCGAAGATGATGGCGGTTATGGGCATGGGGTTGCCTCAGTAAGAAATGCCCTCGCCCCTTGCGGGGCTTGTAGTGAGCTTGCCGAACCAGAGGGTTAGGCGCTACCCTGAGCTTGTCGAAGGGATGAGGGGGATTTCCCCGCTACTCCGCGCCGCTGAGATAGTGGTCGGCGGCGATGGCTGCCGTCGCGCCGTCCCCCGCGGCGGTGATGACCTGCTGCGCCGAGTCCACCCGCACGTCGCCGGCCACAAACACGCCAGGCGCGGGCGTGGTCATCCACTCGTCAGTGACCACGTGGCCGTCCGGCTCCAGGGGCGCCAGGTCCTTGATCAGGCTGGTGCTGGGGTCGTAGCCGATGTGGACAAACACCGCATCTGCCGGGATGGTGGACTCCTGCTTGGTCGAAAGGTTGCACACCGTCACGCCGGTCACCTTCTGGCCGCCCAGCACTGCGGTGACGGCGCTGTTCATAAGATATTCGATGTTCTCGTGGGCGCGCGCGTCGTTCACCAGCGCGGCGATGGCCCGAAAGCCCTCCCTGCGGTGAACGATGGTGACCTTTGACGCATGCCGGCTGAGCTGGATGGCCTCGGAGAAAGCAGAATCGCCGCCGCCCACCACCACCGCTTTGCCTGCGACTTTCTCGGCGTCGTGGAGCGCGTAATCATAGACGCCCTTGCCTGCAAGCTCCCGCTCGCCGGGGACACCGAGGCGGCGCCGCTGGCCGCCGGTGGCCAGGATGACCACCTTTGCACTGAAATCGCCCCTGGAGGTGTGGACCACCTTCAGATGCCCCTGCAGCTCGATGCTCGTGACCTCCGCGGTCATGGTCTCCGCGCCGAACTTGGTCACCTGCTGCCACATGGCCGTTCCCAGCGCGGGGCCTCCAATGCCGTCGGTGTGGCCGGGGTAGTCGTCCACCTGGGCGGTGTGCAGGATCATGCCGCCGGGCGCGGCTTTCTCGATGACCAGGGTGGAATAGCGGCCACGCGCGCCGTACAGGGCAGCGCCGAGGCCGGCCGGGCCGCCGCCGATGATGATGATGTCGTAGAGCTCGGTCATGCGTGTTCCTCGATATCCGATGTGCTATCTCGTACTATCATACGCCGCGCGCCTGCCGACGGCATTGTCTCGACTCGTTCTTCGAGCTTGTCGAGAAGATCGAGTCGATGTCTCTCAGCGCTCGATAACCCGTTGAGAAGCTCTCAGAAAGCGGAACTAAGGGCAGAGAAATGCCAGCGGCTATTCCCCAGCCTGCTGGCACTGCCGGCACAGCCCGACGATGGCAAAGTGCGGCAGGTCGGCCTGGAAGCCGTAGCGCCTGTTCAGCTCTGCTGCCAGCGGCGCAACGATCTCCGGATCCACCTCTTGTTCAGCCCCGCAGCGGCGGCAAGCCAGGTGCTGGTGCTCGGCTTTTTCGGAGACGTGCCATTTGGCCACGTTGTCGTCAAAATGGGTGTGGGTGACAAGGCCCGCTTCCTCCACCAGTTCCAGCGTCCGGTAGACCGTGGAGATGTTCACCTGCGGGTACTGGTCTCTGATCCTGCCATAAACCGCTTCCGCGGTGACGTGCCCCGCCGCCATCTCAAGCTGCTCCAGCGCAGACAGGATGATCTCCCGCTGAACGGTGACCCGGTAACCGCGTTTTCGTAGCTCGCCACTCAATGCGCTCATGTCTCAAAGCTCGCGTGTGCACGTCTAACAGTGGTCGAATGCTAACACAACTGGCGTGACGAAGAAAGAAGCCGTCACTCTTCCTGTCCACAAAGACACGCTCTTGCAAAGAGTTGCATCTATTGATCCAGGTATGGTATTCTTTCACCCTCAAGGCGCTGGGCTGCTCGTCCCGTGGCGCGGCGCTCCTAAATCCTGCGAGGTACGCGCTCAAATGGAAGCTGATGTTCTGGCTTTACTGGGCCTTGGAGTGGCCCTCGGTCTGCGCCACGGTATCGATTGGGACCACATCGCGGCTATTACCGATATCACCAGTTCCACGGTGAGCACAGAGGAGGCTGAAGCCCGAGGGTTGGCCGCCTCAGGCGTGAGCGGGGACGACCCTTCGCCGGTTGCCCTTATGGAGCGTCCCAGCCGGAGATGGCATGAGGGTAAAGACGGCTTTTTCCTAGCATCGTTCTACGCCCTTGGTCATGCCACTGTCGTGGTGATACTGGGTCTCCTAGCTATTTGGCTGGGCGCCATACTTCCGGAGTGGCTGGATCCGCTGATGGAGCGGATTGTCGGCGTTACCCTGGTCCTGCTGGGTGTCTGGATCTTCTATTCTTTGTGGCGCTATGGACGCTCCTTCCGTCTCCGCAGCCGCTGGATGCTGGTCTTTTCCTGGGTCAGACATGGTTGGGCAGCCCTTCAAAGCAGGATGACCGGCCGCCCCGCCCAGCACACCCATGAATTCTCTCAGTATGGTCCCAAGACCGCATATGGAATCGGGATGGTCCACGGGATAGGGGCGGAAACAGGGTCACAAGCGCTCCTCTTGGCGAGCGCGGCTGGGGCGACAGGTTCTCTCTCGGGCTCCGTCTTGTTGTTCGCTTTTACCGTGGGTCTGCTCATCTCCAACTCCATGGTCGCCGCGTTCTCCGCATTCGGCTTCGTTTCCTCAGCCACCAAACGGAACATCTATGTGGTTCTGGGCATTGTGGCGGGGTTGTTCAGTCTCTTTGTGGGCAGCTTCTTCCTGACTGGGCAGGGCAGCGAGTTGCCGGATCTCCAGGAAATGCTCAGCATTGTATTGGGCGCATCGCCGGTGAAGGAATAGCGCGATAGGTTCAAAGCTTTAAGGGATTGAAGTCGGTGGAGACATCGTACACGTCAATCCCCTCTTTCCGTTTTAGGTAATCGACTATGAGGTAGGTGAAGGGCGTCGCCAGCGTCTCATAGAACACCTTCAGCAGCCACGCAGTGAGAATAATGGTGACCAGGACCTCGGTCGGGAAAATGCCGCCGAAGGCCATCGTGTTGAACACCGCAGTGTCCAGGCCCTCCCCCACAATCGTCGAGCCGAGGGTGCGCGTCCACAGCAGCCGCCCCTCCGTGGCCACCTTCATCTTCGCCAGCACGAAGGAGTTGGCGAACTCGCCCACCAGGTAGGCGGTGAACGAGGCCGCCAGGATCCGGGGGGTGCTGCCCAGAATCCGTTCGTACGCCGCCTGCGCATCGGCGAAGGGCGCGGCAGGGGGCAGCAACTGGGCGATGACGATGGCGACCACGGCCAGCAGGTTGCAGCCGAAACCCAGCCATATCACCTGTCTCGCCCGCTGGTAGCCGTAGACCTCGGTGAGGATATCCCCAAAGATGTAGCTCAGGGGGAAGATGATCAGCGCTGCGGGGAAAACCAGGTCGCCCAGGGCCACCAGCTTCACCGCGATGATATTTGACGTGATCAGGCACGTCACGAAGACCATTGCCACCGCGACGAATGTTCCACTCACGCGAGTCTCTTGTTTTGAATTCATATCGATAGATCCCTTTGTCTTGTGGTTTCGCGCGACATCCCTACTCTACCCAATGCCGCCAGCATGCACAACTCCCAGAGCGGACGACACCCCGGAGCTTGCCAATACCAGCGGAGGTTGGGCAGCTACGTCATTAGGCATCTGCTAACGCTTCTAGCCCCTGGAGATCCAAAATCTCAATCCTGGTTCTGGCGATGTCAATGAGACCCTGCATCTTGAGTTCGTTAAGCGTCTGTGGCACTGTTTCTCTGGTACTGCCGACGAGTTCCGCTGCCAACTCGGTCCCCAGGTGGTTTTGTTCCGCAACACCACCCCCTATGAGGATGATGATGTTCCTGCCGTGCTTGATATGAATTTGGGTATAACTATCGACAATTGTCGTCGCCTTTGCCCGGAGGCGCGTCGGTGAGTTTGATGGAGGAGTGGTTCGTCCAGAAGTCAAAAAGGACATTCTTGTCGAAGCCCGCTCTGGCAGAATGGCCCTGGCCAGGAAATTCAACATAGACAGAGTCGATCCCCACGCTCACCAGAGCGTCGTGGGTTTCTTTAACCTCTGATTTCCAATCGTTGTCGTTCTCCCCCACGCCATTGAACACCGCTTTTCCGGCCAGAGCCTTTGCCCACGCGGTCGGGTTAACCTTTGCAAATTCCCCCGGAGCCCCGAGCAATGTTGCGAAGCGGTCGGGACGCTGGAGCATGAGGGCGAATGCAGCCAGACCGCCGTTGGAGAACCCCGCAATGTGGACCTTCTCAGGATCACCTCCGTAGCACGCACGAACTTCATCGAGGATCTCGAAGGTGCGAGAGAACTCCTCCAAGAAGTCGATGTTGGCCGAGTAGGGAACGACGATGCGAAACGATCCGATGCCTGCTCCACCCATCAGATAGCTCTCCCAGGCACGTTGCGCGTTTCTGCGGATTCCGGCTCCACCGGGAATGAATACGATCGTCGGCGGTTCAGCCATCACGGAGGTGGGATGATGCACGAAGTAGGGGCTTGCCGGCGTGTTGGTGATGTCCTGCAGCGTAGTTGGCTGAGCACCCACGCAGTACGCTGGCCTGCTGGTGACACCGTCCGAGGCTTTGGGTGTTCCAAGCTCCGGCGGCGCGACTGCTACAGTTTTACTGACCTGATTTTGAGCGCATGCTGCCGAGGCCCAGAAGAGCAGGGCCATGGCAGCTACCGGGATGAGTCTCCAATTCATCATCAGCTCATGCGCGCGTCCCGGTTGGCGCAGACCTTTAGTAAGCAAGCGTGTGCTGCTCTCACGCAGCTACGAGCTGGCGAAGAGTCTCGCTGCACGAGAAGCAACATCGCTCACAATGTGGTAGTTGTCGCTCATCAGGAGCAGTGCGAATACAACCATGATGGTGCTGCTGGCGAGAGCCATCCACGGCGTCGCTCGCTCCAGTCTGTTCAAAAACGGAAGCGCCTGCGCCATTGCAACCGAAGCCGCGACCAACGGGATGCTGATGCCCAGGGAAAACACGAACATCAGCAGCGCTCCGCTCAACCAGGACGCCGACGAAAGGACGTAGGTGACCATCCCCAGCGCCATGGCCGCGCCGAAACAGGTCATGCAGCCGGTGGCAAAAGCAAGCCCCATCGCCATGGTCGCCATCGGGCTCATCTGGCCTTTGGACCCGGCCATTGACACAATGGGCATTTTGCACACTAGGGGAGCCCGAGCGTTCACGGCAACCCTGACCGCCGTGAAGATGATGAACGCCCCCGCAACGAAGGTCAGTGGCCGACGCAGGGTGTCCAGCCAAGATGATCCTGAAAGAGACTGGGCCGCAAAGCCCACAACCCCGCCTGCGGCTGTGTAAACGATGACGATCCCCAGTACGAAGAACAGCGCGGTCCTCACCACCTGTCCGCGGACAGCCAGCGGCTGCTCCCGCTTTCTAGCTTCGCTCATGGAAATGCCCGCCATGCTTGGGATGAAGAATACGGTGAGTTGAAATAAGCACGGCCACATGGCCGCAAGAAAGCCGCCCAGTAACCCAAGGCCAGAGACCCAGGTAAGCTTCAGTTCGCCAGTGCCCGCAGCGGAGAAATCAGCGGCTTCGAGTTCCCAGGCCAGGAGGTTGCTGGGAGAAACGAGGCCGTCCTGGGCGGGAAAGAGCAGTTCAAAGATCGCCCTTCCGTTTGCGAAGGCGTTATCCGTCCCGCCCACGCCAGTTGCTGGGAATTGGACCATGGTGGTGCGGTGGTGGTCCGAGTCTGCCAACACCGAAGAATCGGACGCAGATACCCATGACCCGCCATTGATCCTGAACAGAGGTTGCGGTGAATCAGGAGCAAGAGCGCCAAAATGCGTCGTTTCGGTAACGATAAAGGTGTGAGAGGGGACGCCGGTGCCTTTGCTGGGCAGCGGCTCCCGCAGTATGCTGAAATACCCAGGTATCTCAAAAAGGACATCAATGGAAGACTCGGGGCCTCCCGGGCGCGTCCCATAGCGGAAGAACTGCTGAACGCTCTCGTAACTCGTCGGCGGCGTCGATGCAACGTCTGCCACCACCCACCGATCTACTACCACTCCTAAGACGGCGATAAGCGCCAAGGCCAGCAGCATACGCCAGTGATTAAGCACATTTCCCAGCAGGGCTGCCGTTCGGGTTTGCGTAAACGCTCTTGATATGGCCATTGGTCTGTTCATGTCAGTCTCTCCTTTTAGTTTCTTGGCGGCGAGGCGGTCCTATGGCGCCACGGTCGTCACCAGTCTTAGGTGACTCGTCCTGTCGGTCCAGCCCAATCGCAAATCGATGGCCCATTCTCCACTCATGAGGAAGTTCAAGGGCAGCAGGTAGCGTCCATCTTGGAGCTTCAGTCCTGCCTGCTTGTATGTGCCGTGGCCCATTTGCGTCATGGAATACTCCGCTTCAACTTTAGGATTGCCCATTGTGAGATCGCCGCCGTCTTGGATGAGATAAAAATAAAGATTAGTCCGTCGTCCCGCTGGAAAGGGTGTCAAGAATACCTCTGCTACTACGCCATCGGCCAACGTCACGCTGCCTCCGTTTTCCAGGGCCCGCGACGCGCCGTTCTCACTGACGGTGAGCGTATCGTATTTCCCCTGCTTTTCGGGCAACAGAGCACCCGCTCTGGCACCAGTAGACGGAGATAGAGACAAAGCGGCGTCTTGCACGGCCGAGTGCTCATGGTGTTCCACGTCAGCCTGGTCATGGCCACCGAGCCATGGAGCCATCTGCTCAACCGTCAGGCCCGCCCCATAAAGGACGAATGCTCCGGCCACTGCCAGCGTCAATGGCGTCAGTATCATCTTCCAGACCGGCCGTCGGATGTCGCCCGAGCGCGCTCCCAAGAGAATCATCGCCAGCAGTCCGCCCAACCCCACGCCCTCAGCTAGTTTGGAAATGATGCCGGCGACTTCCACGTCCCCCGGCCCGTGACCAAAGGGAGCGGCAACCACCCTGGTTATGGCCCACAGCACAATGAACGCCCCGGCAAGGACGACTCCCAAACTATATAGGGCCGCCGAGGGTTTGCGCCAAAAAGCCAACCCCCACGAGACCTCTGTGACACCAGCCAATATCAGGAACAACGCATGCCCGACGTGTTCCAGATGCTGAGGGGCCGAAAGGAGGTGCACAAGGCCAGCGAATGCGACGCAGATGGCTGCCCCATTGATCGCTCGCCGGGTGGTCAGACCCTGCCCGTCGTGTATGCTCCAAGCTATCGCTTCCACACCATTTCCCTTCCCTCTCGGCTCAAGGCTGCTTGCTTCTGCTTTGGGTGTCATCATGGCGATTGTGCCAAGGATGTGCCCATTTCAATTCCGGCCACTTTCTAAACCTTTACGGCTGCTCGTTCAGATATTTCAGATACGTAACCACCGCCGTGATTTCGTCCTCGGTAAGCTTGATGTAGGTCATCAACGGCACGCCTCCTGCCAGGGCGTTCCTGAGCTTCTCCTCACTGGCGCCCCGGTTGGGGGGAGCGCCCACGCCAGCAGTTCCCGCTCCTTTTCCATCAAGCCCATGGCAGTACGCGCACCCGGTCCCCCCCGCGGTCTTATCAAAGACAAGCTTTCCCTTTGCCAGGAGATCGTTGGCTGCCTGGTTAGCGGGCTGCACGGCCGGCTGGGCATTGGCTGCTGGGGCGACGTTCGTGGCGGGTGCGGTGGGTGCCGCAGTCGCAGAAGGTGCGGACGAGACCGGGGCAGCGCTGCCGGCAGCCCCACCGCAGGCGGTCAACACGCCCAGCGTGGCTGCCCCCAAGAGAATGCCAGCCATCAGCCTCACGACTTGCCTGTTCATAGTTGTTACCTCCTGTATATCGAACAAAACTTCTGTTCTCTGGGGCGTGCCCCCGGCCCCTTAAGAGCCGAGGGCACGCCAGTATTGCTATGGCTTTGCGGCTGCCAGCTTTGCAGCGTTTTGCTTCCTGATCTCGTACAGCGCTTTGTTGGGGCCGCCATGGTCAGCCATCACCTCACCGGTGAAGTCCGGGTTGTACCGGACGAACGCGCCCGAGTGGGTGTCCCCGCCGTGGGGCGTCGGTATACGCGCCTTCACTTTTTTCGTGGCAAGGTCCACGATGATGGTCTCCCATGTCCCGGCGCTGCTGACCCACCCCTCGTTCACCGCGGGGTCCGGATGGACGATCATATGGTCAATGATGGCCCCGGCGATGTTCACCGGCTGATTGTAGTCTTTCGTGTTCGTCGGCCGGAAGGTCTTCAGGTCGATGACGCCCACTACGCCACCCGTGTTGTGGCTGCCCTCACCCTTGCCCATGGTGTACAGCTCTGTCTCGTCCCAGTTCAGGGCCAGGCCGTAGGGCCCGGACACGCCGGCGCTGGTGCGGCCCACGACTTCATTCGTTTTGTCGTCGATCTTGTAGACGTAACTGCCGGTGCCGTCAGCCACGTAGGTGAACTTGCCATCCGCTGTGTGGGCCACGCCGATGGGATGGTTCCCCACATGTGCGATGACTGTCGTGGTTCCCTTCTCCATGTCGAACTTTGCTATTGCGGCGCCCGCGAATTCGGCTTCACGGATCTCCGGAGAACCCATGGAGATGTACAGGTACTTGCCTGTGGGATCAGTCGTGTAGAACGGGTGGCCCTGAGGACGCACCTCCTCGAAGGTGATGGCCTTCACCACCTTGTTGCCGTCTTTAGGATCGACGATGAGGGCCGGGCCGCCGGTGGCTCCGAACCCCAGCTCCAGCACCACCCGGTCCCGCCCCTGCCAGTCCTTGAACGACATGATGTGATGCAGGCGCTGTTTGGGATGGGTCAATACGGAGTCAAGCTTCAGGGTCTTGGCATTGACGATGAGGATCAGGTTCCTGTCTTTCTTGGTACCTTCGTCCCTGTCGGAAAAGCCGATATAGACCCACTGCCCGTCTGGCGAGACGCCCAGACCATGGGGCTGGCTGGTGGACGTATTCCCCAGATCGAACACGGCCGACGCAACGGTCTTCTTGGTGTTGGCGTCTATGACCTGCACGCCTGGCAGCTTGTTGGTCTCGGATGGGCGATGCCCGTAACCCATGCCCTCGCTGGTCATGTACACCAGTGGATGGGCTTTGGTGTCCCAGGCATTGGGCCCACTCGAGTCGTAGGTTGCGAGTTGTGTCAGACCCCCTTTGGCAGACTCTGCGGTATCCCATCCGGTGGACTTTGCCCCGGCGGGCGCTGGTGAGAGCTGCCCCGCCTGCACCACGGTCTGGGCAGCCGGCTTTTCGCTCGCCTGCTGAGTGCAGGCCAAGCCCAGCAGACCCACTGTGGCGGCCATGGCTGCCATCACGATCGATAGTTTCTTCTTGTCACTCTTCATGTCTTTTACCTCCTTGACTCACTGGTCATTGTTGTGACCCTCGGACCCGAGTTCTCCAGTTCAAGCCATAATCCCCTCCTTTGGCATGGCGCCGATCATCACTGCCGGCAGCCCTACACTTCTCTTAGTTCTCTCGTTCTATCGCTAAGAGCAGCTCTTCAAGAGATGCTTTAACGGCCGGTTGTGATTGGTATATGTTGAGATCTGTATGATCCAGGCCGAAGGAGATGATTCTAGTTCCCGGATTTTCTTTGAGTATCTGAGCCACTCTCTCAAAGCCAGTGTCTGTGTTATAGCTGGGAATGACTATAACGTCGGCCTGCGTTTTCTTGACCTTGCACAACAGATCGGGCTCCGTCGGGTTGATGACAATCAGTTCTATGTTGAGCTGCGCCTTGAGAAGGCGCCTTGCCGCTTCTGAGAGCAGCCGCCCGTCGCCAACGATGAGTACTCGCTTGTGCCCCATACTCGCGCCTCTCAAGAAGTATTCCCGTCTTCGCTGCTGACTGCTCTCCTGTTCTTGAGGCCATCGTCGCATGGAACCACACGGAGGAAACCCCCAAGGATGGTAGTTTTTCACCTACAAGAACCAATAGTCTTGATCAGGAAAAGAAGGTAGCCCTCCGCGTTTGGAGGGCTACTCAGATGGTGGGTCGGCGGTGGCAGAGCCACCCTTCCGTTTCTAGCGAGGGACGGCCGTGGACGAGGCGGCTATGGAGTATTGGAAGATCGCGGAATGCCGGACTCCGAGAGCAGGCCGTGGTCAAACGCCCAACGGATAACCTCGGCCCGATTGCGCAGGTGGAGCTTTCCCAGGATATTCTTCATATGAAAGGCCACGGTGTTCTCGCTGATGAACAGTGACTCGGCGATCCCCCGGTTGGTTGCGCCTGTTGCTACCAACCGCAACACCTCCTGCTCTCGCTCACTGAGGCTGTCTTGGGAGACGAGCGTCCCCTCTGCTCTTTTCATTCGTGCGAACTCTCCAAGGAGTTTCTGCGCAAGGGCAGGGGAAATAACGGGCTCTCCCTGCTCAAGGCGGCGCATGAACTCCTCAAACTCCTGCTCCTGCATGTTCTTCAGGAGGTACCCCTCTGCGCCGCTCTTGATGGCTTCAAACAGGTCTCGCTCGTCGTCAGAAACCGTGAGCACCATGATCCGAATTTCTGGGAGCTCCGTTTTAATGGCGCGAGTTGCTGCAAGTCCGTTCAGGCGCGGCATGTGGATGTCCATGAAAATGAGGTCAGGATGCAGCGCTCTGGCTTTGGCGATGGCCTCCTCGCCGTCTCCTGCCTGGCCGACCACATCCAGACCCGAGGCTTGCAGCAGGCCGGCCAGGCCGGCGCGGAACAGGGCGTGGTCATCAACCAGCAGCACTCGGATCATGTGCCTCCTCTATTCTCGACGGAGTGGTAGTTTCACTGCCACCGTAGTTCCCCGTCCGGGGGCGCTTTCTATCGCCAGCTCGCCCCCGATGGCCTCAGTGCGCTCATGCATCGTCTGAAGGCCAAACCGCGGCCAGCCGCTCGTTGGCCGGCGTGTCGTATCGAACCCGATACCGTCATCGCGTATCACGATGAGAAGGGCATCCTTTGCTCTATCGATGCTGATAGAAACGTGGCTGGCTTTCGCGTGCTTCCGTGTATTGCTCAGAGCTTCCTGGATGACACGCATCAGCTGAATCTCCTGGGCATGAGCCAGCTTAAGCGACGCGAGATCAGGGGCAATCTCCAGGCTGACCCGAAAATCTGCCATGGACTCAAGTCTAACAACATAGTCTTCCAAAGCGTGGGTCAGTCCTTCCGCGGTGCCGGGTGAGCTCCGCAGGCCAAGAATACCCTCCCGCACATCGGCATACAGTTGCTGGACCGCCGTCTGCATGTCAGCTAGTTGCGCCATCGCCTTCTCGCTGGAGGAATCGTGCAAGAGTTTTCGCAGGGTGAGCACCTGGGTATTGATGTATCCAAGAATCTGGGCAAGCCCGTCGTGCAACTCACGGGCGATCCGCTCCCGCTCCTCCACTACAGCCACATCCTGCACCTGACGGTAGAGCTGCGCGTTCACAATGGCCACCGCAAGTTGCTCTGAAACTCCCTCTAGCACGCTCACCTCTGTAGATCGGCTGAACGCGTCCGGAGAGTGAGCTGCGACAGCCAGGACGCCCAGAACTCTACCTTGGTGTGCCAGGGGCCAAGCGCAGAAGGTCTGAAACCCGGCATCTTTGACCTCCTGCCTTAAGAAAAGAGGGTCTTCAGTCAAGTTATGTGTAGCGAATGGATTCCCGGTTTGTGCGACGATTCCGGGGATGCCCACACCCATCGGGAAGCGTGTTATCCCGAGGAACGCTTCGTCAGGGTCTCCGCGGTGCACCTTCAAGACCACGTCCTGCCCGTCCACAAGCCAGACCTCCGTTGCGTCGACGCCCGTCAGCTTCAGCACGGTATCGACAACGCGCGTCAACAACTCGTCAAGCTCCAAAGAAGCGGATGCGGCCTCGGTTACTGACAGCAGAGTGGCCAGCTCGCGATTGGTCCGCTGCGCCCTCTCGAAGAGCGCGGAGTTCCTCAGGGCCATTCCAAGCTGGCTCCCGAGGTTGGTCAAGATTTGTATCTCGCTTGCCGAAAACGTCCGCAGTTGGGAGGTCGCGATTGCCAGAACGCCTGTCACCTCTCCCTGCGCTCGCAACGGGACGCTGAGAGCTGATTGTATTCCTTCCTTTTTGGCCTGTTCGCTCACCCGCGGGTCATCGAACAGTCGTTCCATGACCACGGGCTTCCCCGTTCTGACCACTTTTGCTCCCACCGGATCGTCGGCGAGCTTCGCCCGCTTGATGCGTTGCGCCAAGGCGGGAGAAAAACCTCGATAGCACGCTGAGGTAAGCTCCTCATTGTCCGCGTCCAGAATGCAGATCACGCCGCATTCTATGTTCATCGTGCGCAACACGTTGTCCAGGGCGTTTTCCAGGAGCTGCTGCAATGCGGTGTACTCCCCTGACGCGGCGGCCACCTGGTTGAGGGTGGCCAGCATCGTATTTTGTTCAACCAACTGGCGCTCAAGCCTGCCGATTCGGCCAAACACCCACCACGAAAACACGGCGACACCTGCCACAGTCAATCCATAGGTCCCGAGGAACCCTATGGGATTGTGAAGGATCCCACTGAGGAGGGTATGGCGCAAGAAGTCAACCGTGATGAGAAATATCAACGGAAGGACCACAGTGAGGGCTCTTAGCACTGCCAGATTCATTTACTAAACCCCTGCCTTTGTCAAGTTTGCGCCTTATGGCCAAGCGGTTTGATATCTAGAAAAGTCTGAACGAGCATCGAAGGGCCTTGTTCAACGCGAGCCCAACTCTACCGATTTCGGGCTCCAGTCCTTCATAGTGGCAGGAACACGCCATGGTGGGCGGGGAAGAGTCTCTGGCTGACACGGCCACCCATTTTGAGGTCCCTGTGACGTCTCTCCTGAAGAAAGTATACCAGTTATGTTCGGCACACGTCTCATTCGCCGCCACGCTGGATGTCAGAAACAAACCAACAACTTTGTATGCCAGCATACATTTTTACGCAGATTTTCGGAGTAGCTTGACGAGTATACAGCCATGAAGGAGGTCGGGAAATGTCGTACAAACGGATTGTCTTGGCTGGCCTCATCGCCAGCATAGTCATGGGAATGTGGGAGATGGTGGTGGAACAGATGGCAGGAGGAAACGGGTTCTGGTCGCCGGTGACCTACATTGCTGCAACCATCTTGCGAGACTATCAGCAGGTGACAACACCGGTGCCGTTTGAGGCGCTGCCGGTCGTCCTGGGGCTTATGGGCCACATGATGAACTCCGTGATCCTGGGAGCCGGGTTCGCACTAATAACACATCTTGTGCACGGCTCGCGCAACGAGCTTATCGGGTATGGCGCCGAATATGGGATAGCGGTCATGCTCATAATGTGGCTTGTGGTGCTGCCGCTGGTAGATCCGGTCATGCTGCGTGTCAACGTGGTGAGCTTCTTCATCGCTCATGTCATGTGGGGCGTTGGTCTTGGGTTAGTCCTCGGTTGGATACCGGTAGATGTACGATCCTTGCGGCCGGCGCAGGCGTAAGAGTCAGCGAAAAAGCTGCGGGAACCAGGCCCGGACGCATAACAAAACCGCAGGCTGTGTAAGGGGGCTTACAGATCGATGAACATAGATAGTCTACGGTGTGAGTAACCCTATTCAGCAAGAATAAGGAAAATAGATAAGGAGAGACACAATGAGCCATTTAAAAGCTCGCGCACGTCCATTTTCAGCAGTTTTTGGAGTGCTGACAATTTTCTTGCTAACGGCAGCCTGTGCTCAGGCAACCGCAGCCCAGCCCGCCAGCGGCAAAGACCAGGAGATAGCGCAGCTCAAGAGTCAGAATGTGAAGCTCCAGAAAGACAGCGCCTATTGGACGCAGCTAACCAGCGCCCTCAAACCAGTGGAGATGAAGAGCATGACAGACCACCGCGCCTTCATGCTCCCCAGCGGCGGCGTCATAGCTCTCCATTTTGACAACCTGGACCTCGACAAAGCGCAGAACCTGAATTGGGTCGCCCTAGGGGTTCCGGGAAAGTTCACCAAAGCTGAGCAGGAGCGGGTTGAGCAGCAATTTGGGAAAGGATTCACGCACTTCCACGACATGAAGAACGACACACATGGTGGCCTGCTAGGAGCGGAGGGTGTTTGGTTTGTACACGTAGCGGTTCGCGACTTCGAATCCCCAATGTCCGGCGGGGCAGTAAAAGCAGGGATTGACAATAAGTTCATGGCGACACCCCCGCCCCAGTAAGCTCCAGTGCAGCCCTCCCTTATAACGTTTTGGTTTGGCCTGAGAGGATGTGAGTTATTGTCCTCCCTCCCCTGGTGGGAGGTCTCCAAAGGCGACTCGCCGTGGCGAGGAGCTAGAGGGAGGGGGCAGGCGTCGCTTCATCCTCTCCCCCTACGGCCTCTGGTACGCAGGTCGTTCGACCCCCTGCGGGATCTTCGATCTGAGAGTTTCAGGCCGTTCAGACTCTGAAGAGTCCTCAGACTCGATGAGCTCACCACCTTTGGTCCCATCAAGGGAGAGGGAAAGATTCACAGCCTCTGAGGGCAAGGAGAACCCTTAGGCGCACTTTCTGGAGTGTGCAAAAGCGAAGAATTTCTGGTCGGAGTGTCTAAGATGTGGAGACTCGGATTTTCCTGGGTGATGACGTTATTTGTAGGCGCAATGGTCACGGGGTGCGCCGGGGGAATTACGGAAGGCAAACTGTCGGCCGAGCCGCGCACATCCCAGGGCACGTCCGACGACATGCAATCTGCCACTTTGGAACGCCACTCCTTCAGCACGACTGGTTGGAAGACCGACTTTGCCAAACATGCCGTCCCCCTGGGTGAAATAACCTCAGGCGGTCCCTCTAAAGATGTCATCCCACCCATTGATAAGCCCAAGTTCTTGCGGGCAGGCAGTCCCATCGATTGGCTGAAGGACAACGAGCCTGTGGTAGCGCTGGTAGTGGGAGGCGAAGCCCGGGCGTACCCCCTCCAGATCCTCATTTGGCACGAGATCGTGAATGATACCATCGGTGGCACACTGGTGATGGTGTCATTTTGCCCGTTGTGCAATACGGCGATCGCCTTTGACCGCCGGCTGGACGGAGTCACCTATGACTTTGGCACCACTGGCAACCTCCGCTACAGCGACCTCGTGATGTATGACCGCCAGACTGAAAGCTGGTGGCAGCAGATTACGGGTGAGGCCATTGTTGGGGCTCTCACGGGGAAACGCCTGACAATGTTATCTGCCAGTATCGTCTCCTGGAAAGACTTCAGGAGCACCTATCCGAACGGCCATGCGCTGTCAAAGGACACAGGATTTGCAAGGAATTATGGATCCAACCCTTACTTGGGCTACGATGACGTCAAATCGTCACCATTCTTGTTCAGTGGTCCCATTAACAAGCGGCTTCCACCGATGGAGCGTGTGGTAGCGGTATCAAGTGACGGCCAGGACGTGGCCTTCCCCTTTTCTGTGCTACAGCAGCGCAAGGTGCTTCACCATAGAGTCGGAGGGGCCGACCTTGTGGTGTTCTGGGCGCCCGGAACGGCCTCCGCGCTGGATGCAAACGTTATCGCTGACTCCCAGGACGTGGGAGCCACGGGAGTGTTTCGAGCGATGGCAAACGGACGGGAGCTGACTTTCGAACCCGCTGGCAGCGGGCTCTTCAAGGACAGGGAGACGGGCACAACATGGAATATCCTGGGCAGCGCGGTGGGCGGCCCACTTGTGGGGGGCAATCTGGAGCCGGTGATCCACGCCAACCACTTCTGGTTTGCCTGGGCCGTGTTCAAGCCGAATACGTCTGTTGTGTCTGGTTAGGAACCAGGATCTTCTGCGCTCTGCGCTCAGATATTTCAATCTGAGAGACAGAAGGTATTCCTGGAGAATGTAGGCTCACCTATCGTCGAGGCAAATGAGAAACTCGCCTGGCCGGTAAGTGATTCGGCGCTCGTTTCGAGGGGTCTGTGCCTGATACCGCATATGAGGAACGCCCCGCAGCCCACGATTCGTTAGGCTGCTTTGGCATTAGTTATCGGCTAACGCTTCCAGCCCCTGGGTATCCAAAATCTCAATCCTGGTTCTGGCGATGTCAATGAGACCCTGCATCTTGAGTTCGTTAAGAGCTTGTGTCACTGTTTCTCTGGTACTGCCGACGAGTTCCGCCAAGCCTTGATGCGTGAAGCCTGCTATTATGCTTGGACTAGACTGTTCGCGCGAAAGCTGGAGCAAAACGGCCGCAAGACGGGAGGACAGCCGTCTAAACACTACACCATCCAGCATGCTCTCAATCTCTCCCAAACGCTTGCCAAGAACCTCCAGCACCCGCAGCCCAACAATGGGCTTGGTGAGAATAAGTCGTTCCACATCGGCCCGGCTCATCGCGCAGAGCAGGCTGTCTGATGTAGCTTCTGCGAAGCTTTCGTACATCCCCTGGCCGAGAAGCGACATCTCTCCAAAAAACGTGTGATCGCCTAAACGAGCTACCACCAGCTTCCTGCCGTCTGGTGAGAGACGATATAACTCTACCGATCCCTTCTTTAAGAGATAGAGCACCTCATCGGACTGACCTGGGCTATAGATTAACCGTCCCTTGGGACACGTGAGTTGCGTGGTTGCGTGGTCCAGCCACTCCATGTCTTCCTTCTTCAGGTCTTTGAAGATGGCGACTGCAGACAGGTAACCGATTTTGACGCCGACCTCGTACCGTGATGCGTCCGGATTCATGTGTTCTCCTTCGGTGCTTCAGATCTGACGCTAGGTCAGTCTCTCGAGCAACTTTTCAATCCTGGGATTGCCCAAGAAAATCGTCTGGCCATCCAGGAGATAGGCGGGAACCGCCACGACTCCTTCTGGGGGAACGGCACCCTCTGCATCAAGGTCAAGTAACTCTACGCTCAAATGGGGCATCAAGTTACGTAGTTCATGGAAAAGACGTATGGCCTCTTCACATCCAAAACAGTGATCTGTGATCAATATCTTAAGCACTGAATCACCACCTAACAAGCTGTACCTAGAATCGAATTTTACGCTAGGGATTGTATGTAAGGTGAGTTACAGACCCACATGTTGACGGCGGCTACCATGTGACCAATGGTGGCGTGCACCCATCACAACCGTGATCGACAAGCATATCATCGCTCAGATGCGCCGGTCACGCCAGCCCCTTTGAGCTCCGTCACCCGTATGTGGAAGGAGCAGCCACCTCTGGCAGGGGCAACAACGGAGGAGACCTTTCAAGAGAGGAGGTAAGCGACCAATGACCCAGCAGAGTAATAAGTGCGCAGCGTGCGGCGGCGAGTTTGATACACAGGCCGCTCTCAGGGCCCATGCAGAGCAGTATCACGCAGCGCCCAAAGCCCCCAGCAATAGCTGCGCCGCGTGCGGCGGGGAGTTTGATACGCAAGAGGCGCTGCAGGCGCACGCGAGGGCGTCTCACGCTCACTAAAAAGCGGCGTGTGAAGGATGGGCCGACTTTAGCTCCCGGGTTTTTCCCGGGCTGATGGTCGCATCCACAGCTCGATAACGAGTCCGGCTGTTGGCTGAGGTAGTTCTAGGAGAATGCTTCAGCCAACAGTCTTGTGTTGCATGGGGAGCGGCGCTCGACTCATCCATCACGAATCCCGTGCGCTGCACCTAACGCACGCCGCATCACGTTACGCTATGTCCACAGCGCAGAGACTGCAAAGAGAGCAGAGACAGCATTGACACATTACGACCTGATAGTGATCGGCGCAGGCTCGGGGCTTGAGGTCTCCGCTACTGCTGCGGAGAGTGGGATGTCAGTCGCCGTGGTCGAGCAGGGACCGTTTGGAGGAACATGCCTTAACCGCGGTTGCATCCCCTCAAAGATGCTGATTCACTGCGCGGACGTCATGGAAACGATACGGAGCGCAGGGAATTTCGGGATCAGCGCGCGCGTGGAGGCCGTGGACTGGGGAACCATCATCAGGCGGGCCAGTGACGAGGTTGACCAGGAGGCCAGGGAGATTGAAGAGAGAAATCGCGCGGCGCCCAATATCTCGGTGTACAAGGACACGGCTCGATTTGTTGGTGAAAAGGTGCTTCAGGTAGGTGGTGAGCAGATAACGGCTCCGACCATAGTTATCGCGGCCGGCACTCGGCCCAACGTGCCCCAGCTAGACGGCCTGGCCGCAGTCCCCTATATCACATCGGATGAAGCGCTCCGTATGCCCACACAGCCAAGACGGCTCATTATTGTTGGTGGAGGCTACATTGCGGCCGAACTCGCCCACTTTTTCGGGGCATTGGGGACTGAGGTCACGATAGTCCACCGCGGCAACGTCCTTCTGCGAAATGAGGATGAGCAGGTGTCACAGCGGTTCACAGACGTCTATGGACGCAAGTTTCGCCTCCTGTTGGATACCCAGTTGAGCAAAGTCCGCCGCGCCGCAGAAGGCATTGCTTTGGAAGTCGTCAATGGGCAACAGCGCCAGGAAGTCCTGGCTGACGCGCTGCTGTTTGCCACAGGCCGGGTTCCAAACACCGATATTTTGGATGTAGGAAAAACCGGTGCGCGCGTCGATGAGCGGGGGTTTGTCGAGACTGATGAGTATCTGGAAACCAATGTTCCGGGCATCTGGGCGCTTGGGGACATAGTCGGCAAATACTTGCTGAAACACAGCGCCAATCTGGAGGCGGCGTACATAGCCCACAATATGCTCAACCCGGACCGCAAGATACCCGTCGACTACACCGCGATGCCTCACGCGATCTTCGCTTCTCCCCAAATTGGCAGTGTTGGCCTGACCGAGCAGGATGCGAGGACCAACGGCATCGCTTATGTTGCCGCCACCTATGACTACAAAGACACTGCGTACGGCTCATCTATCCAAGACCATGATGGCTTTGTCAAAGTGCTTGGGGACCCCCACACGGACGAAATCCTTGGTTGCCACATCATCGGCGCCGAGGCTTCCATCTTGGTCCAAGAGGTGGTCAATGCGATGCGGTCGGGACTGACCACGGCTGCCATCACTCAGTCCATCTACATACACCCTGCTCTGCCGGAGGTAGTCCAGCGCGCGTTCGGTGCGCTGCGGCACCGGGGATGACACCCGCGGCATGCCCGGCGAACCTGTCCTCGCACTCAACGGCCGCATGGAGCGCATACCGGGCCATTCTGATATTGGAGGGATGTGCAACGCCCATGGCGCCGGCACCGATTCCTGTTGTCTCAAACCCTCTCGCGCACGGCTACGGGACAGCGCTCTCCGGATCCCCGCCGAAAGCGACCACAAAGACTGCATCATGCACCTATAGGGAGACTCACACCCACAACCGCGCCGGTGACTTCCGGACCAGCATATATCACTTCGACGGTCCTCACTTATCCTTGTCGGGGCAGCGGACAGTATCTCGGAACAACTCTTTTTGTGCATGCTTGTGTGTAAGTAGCGTTACAGAACGAATCCATGTCCAGGATTACCATTCCAATTAGTACTGCCGTACCCGCGAGTTCGCCGGAACCATCCGAGTTCAACGGAGCAACATCCCCAATGTTATCGAAAACATTCCTCGATCCTGTCCACGTTCTTAGCAGGCTTCACCTAGACGCGCTGACGCTCACTAAATCCACGTTTCTTGCCATGGGCGGCCTGGCGGCCGCCTGGGCCCTCACGCAGACGCCCCAGGATTGGGGAGCCTTCGCGTTGTTAGCCGGACTGGTTGTGACCACTGAGCTGTTCGCTGTCGCTCGACCTACATCCAGCGGCGTGGTCTCCTTCTCCTTCGCCGCTTATACTGCTGCGGTCTTCATTCTTGGGCCTGGCCCCGCAATCCTGCTTGGCGTTTTTGGAACAATGCTCGGCGATGGCCTTCTGCGTCTCCGCCGGAGCGCTGCCTTCGAGAAGACATCTATCCTTGCCCTGATGCTGGTGGCCGCTAGTTGGGCAGGTGGCGCCCTTCCGTCAGCGCCAGGGAGCGGAGAGCCACTCACCTACGTCATCATGGCATACTGGACGCTGGTATTCACTGGCCTCACCATTCATGCTGTTCGCGCTCGCCGCTCTGATAACATCGCATTGTGGGGAGCCATGGCAGCACTCGGATGGTTGATCCTCCTGTGGTTCCAGGCGCTCTGGCTTCCGCTCATTGCTCAGCAAATTACCAACCTTGACGCAACCCTCATATCAAGCGTTTTTGCATTCACCGCTGCCTTCATGTTCGTGGATAATGTGGCGACTTCTTCTCTGGAGCTGGCTTCTCAGGGTCTGCGTGGCGTGAGGTTCTGGCGCTACTCGCTCACGCCGGCATTCATGCAGTACAACATCCTCGCGCTGGTATCGCTAGCCACGGTGTTTGCGTTCCGATCTTACGGAGTGGAGGGGCTGGCAGCGGCAGCCGTGGTTGTTGGGGCGCTGGCCTACACAAGACACGTCATGGTTAAGAAAGAGGACCTGCTGGTTTCCACACTCTGTGCGTTAGCTTCAGTGCTCGACGCAAAAGACCACTACACGGAGGGCCATTCACATCAAGTGGCGGTGTACTCCGTCGCTTTAGCAAGGGCTCTCGGTCTCTCGATAGGAAAACAAAAAGCGATACAGGTAGCGGCTCAACTACATGATATCGGCAAAATAGGCATACCGGACAACGTTTTGTTAAAACCTGGACGGTTTACTCCTGAAGAGTATGAGGTGATGAAACGTCACGTGCCAATTGGAGTCGACATCCTCTGGAATGTTCCAGAGCTTCGTGGGGCCGCCCGCATCGTTGAGCAAGAGCACGAGCGATGGAATGGGACAGGTTATCCCAAAGGCCTAAAAGGGGCATCAATCAAACTGGAGGCAAGGATAATCGCCATAGCAGACGTCTACGATGCCCTGACCAGTGACCGCCCCTATCGTACCGCTGAACCACCGGAGCAGGCCCTGGCAGTCCTGGAAGGTCTCGCAGGAACTGAGCTGGACCCGAGTTTAGTGAAGGCCTTTGTTGAAGTCTCCCGCAACGAAGAGCTGGAGACCGAGCTGGCGTTTGCCTACTGTCTGACCCACTGATTCGGCCTCACGGAGAGCGTCATTGACGCAGGGCTCGCGCCGCGCCGCCGCCGCAAGCACGGAAAGGAACCATCGAATGGGAATCAAAAGACCACCAACATCTCCAGGGAGAGTGGACGCCGACTATGTGTTCTACGAGTTGACGCGGAGCATCTGTCCTGAGTGCCGGAAGGTCATCGATGCGCACATTCTGCTTAGGGATAACAAAGTCTACATGCGGAAACGGTGTCCAGAACACGGCCCGTTTGAGGCCCTTGTGTACGGGGATGCGCAGGCGTACTGTGCCTCCGCAAAGTTCAACAAACCCGGCAGCGTTCCGCTCGCTTACAGCACCCCGGTAGTCGAGGGGTGTCCTTACGATTGCGGTCTCTGTCCAAGTCATCAGCAGCATGCGTGCGTGGGCATCATCGAGGTAAACAGCGCGTGCAATATGGACTGCCCCCTGTGCTTTGCCAATGCCGGCGCGGGCTATAACCTCACCCTTGGTGAGGTCGAGGCCATCCTTGACCACTTTGTGGAGACGGAGGGCAGAGCGGAAGTCGTCCAGTTCTCCGGCGGTGAGCCGACCATCCACCCAGACATCATCCCAATGCTTCGGGCTGCAAAAGAGCGCAACATCCGTCATGTGATGATCAATACCAATGGCAAGCGCATTGCCTCTGATGACCGATTCCTGGAGCAACTCGCCGAGCTTCGCCCTTCCATTTACTTTCAGTTTGACGGATTTGAGCCGGAGACGTACCGGGCGCTGCGAGGCGAGCCGGATATTTTGGAGGAGAAGCTGCGTGCTTTGGACCGACTGGCGGCCATCGGCTGCCACGTGGTGTTGGTGCCGGCCATTGAGCGGGGCGTGAACGACCATGAGGTCGGACGCATCGTGCGTTTTGCGCTGAAGCACCCTGCGGTACGGGGGGTTAACTTCCAGCCCGCGTTTCATGCGGGACGTTTCTCCGGCCACGACCCCCTTCAGCGAATGACGAATCCTGACATCCTGCGCATGCTGGAGCAGCAGACTGAGGGTCTGTTCCGATATAGCGACTTCATTCCCATACCCTGTTGCTTCCCCACATGCAATTCTGTGACGTATGCGTACGTTGATGGGGATGATGTGACGCCCCTGACCCGCCTGCTGAATGTCGACGACTACTTGGACTACATTTCAAACCGCGCGCTCCTCAACCTGGACGCTGAAGTGAAGACTGCTCTTGAAGGGCTGTGGTCAACATCGGCGGTGCCGGGAACCGCACAAATAATCAGCGACTTCGCCGTCACCTGTGCCGCGTGTAGCCTGCCGAGCGGCGGTGTCGACGCTAACGAATTATCCAGCCACCTGTTTGTGGTGATGCTGCAGGACTTCATGGACCCCTGGACCTTCAACCAGAAGAATCTTATGAAGTGCTGCAAAGAAATTCTGCTGCCCGACGGCAAGCAGATCCCCTTCTGTGCCTACAATAACTTGGGGTATCGTGAGCAAACACGGACTCAGCTGGCGGCCTGCCATAACAAACGGGGGCAAACCGAAGAACAGCCAAAGCCGCTCCACTTTTCCTTCACTCGATAGTGAAGATGCCGCAACACCGATTCGGTAAAAGACGGTTGACTCCCGCATTCCGCGAAGATTGGTCCTGATGATGTTTCCGGATGGAACCCCCGGCAGCGCCATAACCTCCTGCTGCGTTGACCTCTACCAGAGTGAGTGGGCGCGCAGCTTGTTGGGGGAGTCGCTGCACCCCGGAGGGCTGCTCCTCACAGAGCACCTGGGGGAGCTGCTCGCACTTGGGCCGGGTGTGAGGGTGCTCGATGTGGCCGCGGGCAATGGGGCCAGCGCCGTCTATCTGGTTGAACGGTTTGGGTGTCAGGTGACCGGAGTGGATTTTGGCGCCCAAAATGCCAGGGCGGGCGCAAGAAAGGCTGCGGGAGCGGCTCCAGGAGTGGCTCTAGGAGAGCGGTTACAGTTCGTGCAAGCGGATGGCGAACGCCTCCCATTCCAGGACAGCGCCTTCGACGCGCTTATCTGTGAATGCTCTTACTGTACCTTTCCCAACAAGGCCGCGGCGGCAAGAGAATTTGCGCGGGTCCTCCGGCCCGGGGGCGCTCTTGGGGTAACGGACGTGACCATTGCAGGGCCTCTGCCGGAATCGCTGCGGTCGCTCCTCGCGTGGGCAGCCTGTCTCGCCGACGCACAACGTGCCGGCGACTATGTTCGGCAGTTCAAGGGCGCGGGTTTCACGGTGACGGCCGTGGAAGATCACTCGCGGCTACTGAAGTCATTGGTGCAGGAAGTCCGCCCCAAGCTGTTGGGGTTAGTGGTCCTGGCAAAACTCGGCAAGCTGTCCCTGCCAGACGATGTCCTGCAAGAAGCGAAATATCTCGCCCGATCAGCAGCCGATGCGGTTGAAAGCGGCTTACTGAGCTATGGTCTCTTTATCGGGATGAAGCTAAAGGGACGTGCCGGGCAGAGCGGATAGCATCTTCTATCACGCTGGCTGTCGGCACCATGCCCTGGGACACCACCCTTCCGTCAACTGTCACCACCGGGGGATGCCACCCACCTCGCAACAGCGCCTCGAAAATCGAGTTGAGCCACGGCTTCACCGTGAGCCCGGCAACCTCTGGGCCGGCGTTCTCGACAGCTTTCTTTGCGGTCGCTACCGTCAGGTCACACTCCTCACAAACGCGCTGGGGGACAGTGAAGAAAAGCTGCTTTCCGGTGATCCTGTACACAACCACTGAGACTGGAGGTAATCGATTCATGGGAGACCCTTTTCGAAGTGTCACTAATGCCAGGCTTTTTCACCGGCGTTTATGGGAACTGCGAGCCAATTCTCCGGCGGTGGGACGGGGCAATTCCATCTCTCGCTGTAGGCGCAATAAGGATTGTAAGCATAATTGAAATCTACCAAGACCATCCCATCCTGGCTCAGCGCTGCTTCCAGGTAACGACCTGAGCCATAACTCTCCTTTCCTGAAGTGGCGTCTCGAAACGGGAGAAAAAGCTCGTCCTGATCGTCACTGCTGTACAGGGAAAGAACAGCTTCTACGCCCTCTACGTAGAAGGTGATGCTGCCCGCTCGGCGGTAACGCTGCTTGCCGCCCGTGCTGGTGTCCATTTCCAGGATGTCGTGCGCAACTCCGCTATTAAGAGGGACGCGCAATCGAAGCTCAGGATTTTCAGGGAAGTAGTTGAGGCCCGTGAATTTCCGCTTCTGCGCTGGCGTCAGGGGTGACTGAAGGTGATGACGGAAAAACTCATCTTTTTCCCGATGAAACTCTTCTAGCTCCGACATTGCCGCGGCCTCCCGTCAAATGCGTTCGTGATGGTGCGTTCGTGGCGCCAAACCATTGGCGCGGGCGCGGCGGATCGCGCTGAAATCCTCCCGCCGCCAACTATATGGCGCTTCTACGATTGTGCCTGGCACGGTTGCCTGCTCCAGAAGAGCCAGCGCGTCCTCTACGATCACCCGCTGCTGGTCGATGTCTTCTGGAAGTCCGAAGGGTTGGCCATACGGGTACTTCACCACAAACGCGCGCGGTGGTTTGATGCGCTCCGGTTGTTCACGGTTCAGGTTCACGACGACGGTGCTTAGCCCGTGCTCTTCAAAGACTCGCGCGATCAGTCCTCCGGACTGCTGGCACACCGGTCAGGTGGTGCCTATAAGGACGGCGTCTACACCAGCGCCTACTAGCTGGCGAGCGACCTCCGGAGCGCTCTCCTCAATCAGCGCCGACACCAGCGGGCGAGGGATGAATCCCATGAAACCGTAGCAAAGGTCGGCAAATGAGCCGATGACTCCATCTCGCGCCAGCTCCTGCATCCTCTGATAAGGAAAGACGACGTTGATGTCCTTTAGCGCGCTTGAGGTGTCGTAGTGAGTGTGGGCGATTCCGAACAGTTCACGCGGGGTCGTCTTTGCAAGAATACGGTAGGAAGGGTCTCCGTCGGTGTTGAAAGGGTCCTGCTGGCCCTTGATGTAGACGCCTCCCGTGGTGATCAGCGCGACCTTAGCCTCCCGCAGCGGCCGTTTCAGAGGAGTCCAGGGAGCCGCTTCAAAACGAAGGGCATCAGGGGCCGAGCGACTCGTGAGTTTGTCTTCCCACCCCTGCAAATAGGCCTCAACGCGATCCCATTCCCCCGATTCCTTTGCCTCTACTGCTGCTCGATAAAGGCCATTGAAAAACTCCAAGGCCTGCTCATCCGGTAAACGGCTAACATTTCTGATTTTGGAGAAAGCCAGAGTCGAAGGACTTTTTGCCAGGTCTGAAGGCTCGATGGGCATCTGTAATTCTCCTCTGTGGAATTAGAAAATGCTGAGTTTGTTCGCTAGTTCTCGGTTGGACGGCTCTACCAATATTGATCCATCCGGAAAGAGAATGGTAGGCACGCTTCGCATGCCGCCGTTTATGCGCAGCACCTCGCGGGCAGCGTCAGCATCGCGATCGATGTCAACCACCGCGTACGCGATACCGTGCTGGTCCAAGAACTGCTTGGCGCGGCGGCAATCACCACACCAGGTAGTACTGTACATGATAATCTTGTTGTTTTTCGTCATGGAAGTTCCCTTTCAGTGTTTTGACGCTACTGCGAAGCCTTTAGTCGACTTCGTTGGACGCTTCGAATAAGCTGGCTCCTCGAATGTATCAGAGACACAAACACGACTCTGTAAGGGAACCTACAGAACTTGGTGAGATGGAGGCATAGAGTGAGATTAACGACAGGCCTGGTAACCAGGTCGCCAAAAACTGTTACCAGGTGCTGACTAACCATTAGAAAGGTGGAGAAATGGATTGGTTTGCTATACTTAACGCGGGTCTTGCTGCAACCGCCGTCATGACCATCGTCATGTACGTGGCGCCGATAATGGGCATGCCCAAAATGGACATTATCAGTATGCTGGGGACCATGTTCACAAGCAATGACGGGGCGGCAAAGGCAATTGGCCTCGTCGCCCATTTCATGATGGGAATCGTCTTTGTCATCATCTATGCCTCAGTCTGGAACATCGGGCTGGGCCAGCCGACATGGATCTGGGGTCTGGTCTTTGGCGGAATTCACGGCCTGCTGGTGTTAATCGTGATGCCTCTGGTGATGACGATGCATCCGCGCCGTCCTGAGATGGCGGGCGGGATGATGAGCGCAGTCGGGTTGATCATGGGGCATCTCATCTTTGGCCTGGTGGCGACGCTGGTATACAGCGGGATCAGGATCAACACATAGTCTCTGAGCATGCTGACAACGGGCTCGCAATCGTACATGCTCCTGGCGCAGGGGCACCACCAGGGATGAAAATCGGTGAAGCCCGTTCCTTGAGGTCGCAGATCTCATCGAGTCTGAGGACTCTTCAGAGTCTGAACGACCTGAAAGGGTTCTCGAAAGGACGGGCGGCGGCCCCTTCGACGGTGCTCAGGACATGCTTCGAGAACCTCTCGCCTCAGCGAGTCGCCTTCGGAGACAGGCAACGCCGCCGTTGTGCAGTATCCCAAGACCTATTTTCGACCCAATGACAGTTGCTATACAGTCTCAAGGCACCGACTGTGTTGCGCCGAAACTTCATCTTCATGGGATGCCAGGCGCCTGCGAAGACGCCCGTAATGGTCCATTATCCGGTGGCCCTCATTGACTTCCGAGCGACAGGCTGCTTACACTCCCCCCAGTAGCTCAAACAGCGCGATAAGGTGAGGAGGGTTGATGGAGTCGCCTACCTCAGGGGTCGGTGATAGGCGTTCTGCGGCTTTCCTGGCGCTGGCAACGTACTTCTTCTGGGCTTCTCTCTACGTCTATGTTCCCATCCTGGCGGTCCATGCCGGATCACTGGGGGCGTCCCTCAGCATGGTCGGCATGGTGGTGGGAGCCTACGGCATCAGCCAGTTCCTGCTCCGGATTCCGTTGGGGATCATGTCCGACCGACATGGGCGGCGTCTGCCTTATGTTGCTGCCGCACTGCTGGCGGCTGCCGCAGGAGCACTGGGATTGGCAGTGGCTCTGGACCCCTGGTCGTTGTTCTTGGGACGAGGGCTGACAGGCGTTGCTGCTTCCGGATGGGTGGTCTTCTCCGTCCTTTTCGCCAGCTACTTTCCACCGTCTCACGTGCCCAGGGCAATGGGGTTGATCAACTTCGTCAACGGGCTGTCTCAAATGTCCGCGACCCTTTTGGGAGGCCTTGTCGCGGAGCATCTGGGTAGCGGGCCGACTTTTCTCATGGGCGCAGTGCTTGCAATCCTGGGCTTGGTGTGTCTACTGCCGGTGCGCGAGCGCCGGATGCCGGAACAACCCGCTCCCGGAGCAGCGCAAGTCTGGCGGGTCGCCACAGTGCCGGGGCTGCTGCTGGTGTCTGCGTTCTCTATCTTCGCTCAATACACCACCTACAGCACCACGTTTGGCTTCACCACCGTCTATGCTGAGAATATTGGGGCCTCCAAGGCAGACCTGGGACTCCTGACCACACTTTTCTTTGCCGCTGCTACCGTGGGCGCGCTGGGCATGGGTCCCCTCATGGAGCGATTCGGTTCAGGACGAACCCTGGGAGTGGGCATGGCCATCCTCGGCGCGGCGACCGTGTTTACCCCGTTCACGGGAGCCTTGCTGCCGCTTGCTATGGTGCAGGTGGTGACCGGCATTGCCCGGGGCATTACCCAGCCTGCGCTCATGGCGCTGGCAATTCAGGACGTTGCCCCCGCAGAGCGCGCCACGGCCATGGGGGTCTATCAGGCGCTCTATTCCATCGGCATGTTTGCCGGCCCGCCGGTATCAGGCGCTATCGCGGATGCCGTGGGCTTACCGAGCGTATTTGCCGTCGCCGGCGTCGTGTGCCTGGCAGGCGGGTTCTGGTCGATGCTTCGCCGCTCGGCCGTCCGGTAGTAGTGGTTAGGTCGGCGCAGAGTCGACGGTGATAAGATTCATGCATGAATACCGTTGACGCGCCAAAGTTCGCCCCGTAAAGTGTGACATACAGAGCATTTCCATACCCGTACCACGCCGTGAGGACACATGGAACTTCAGACTCAGTATGAACACCTTGATCAATACCTTGACCTGCCGGTCCAGGGGCCGGAGGCCATCCGCGCCGATTGCCTGATGACCTTCGACTACGAGTATCCCGGCAGCCAGGCGGAGATCGAGATCACCACAGACGAGTTCACCGCCGTGTGCCCCTGGACCGGCCTGCCCGACCTCGGCACGTTGACCGTCCGCTATGTGCCCCAGGACCGCGTCATCGAGCTAAAATCGTTCAAATACTACTTGCTCTCCTACCGGTCTGTGGGTATCGTCCAAGAGCATGTGGCCAACCGCGTCCTCCAGGATATGGTGAAGGTCTGTGGCCCCGTGCGTATGACGCTGACCCTCGACTACAAGACTCGCGGCGGCATCCACACCGTCGTCACCGTGCCGTACCAGCGCAACCCTTCGGCCAACTAACCCTGGCTGGCGCGTTTTTCGCTACCATATACTGGTAATCACCCTCAGAGAGATTAAGACCGCTGAATAACTCTCCGCGGCGTTGCCTTGCTTGTCGAAGCATGCCCTGAGCCGGGTCGAAGGGGCACCGCTCGCCAGAGGCGACACTGTCGTCCACCGGTCGTTTCGACAAGCTCAACAAACGGCGGCTCACTCTGCTTTCACACCACGTGAGTCCTTGGTTCAACACCCTCAGAGAGATTACCTATTGACAGAGCTGCTTTCGATAGTTACTCTTCCCACAGCTTAAGTATCTGGATGGCGGTCAAGGCTAGGTGCGCGTTCTGGAGGAGATCTCTTCCATCCCCCCAAGACCGCCAACTGGAGTGAGTCACTCGGGTGCACACAATCATCGGTCCAGCGCTCAGGACAAAGCCTCAGGTGCCAGTGCTCCTGGGTATCTTCTTTGTCTTGATGTCCTTGAGCACCTTCACCAGATCTCTGGCTGCCGCACTCCCAGCGCCAACGCCGCTGTCTCCGGAGGATGGAACACAACTCTCCGGTCTCTCCACTGTTCTCACCTGGAACCAGAGCGCTACCACCAAGCAATTCCACATCCAGGTGCTCTCTGCCAACAGCCCGTCCACTGGCCAGCCGGACGGCCCGGCCATCGACCTTATCATCGGCGACAGCACATTGGTCGCGGCGGCCAGCTATACCGTGCCCAGCCCCGTTTTTGGCGCTGGCCCGTACGTGATGCTCCCCGGAATGACCTACCGTTGGCGCGTGCGCGTGAGTGACGCCGCCGGAAGTATCGGCGTCAACGACCTCTCCTGGAGCCAGTGGTCGCAGGAACGTACCTTCAGGACCAAACCCGCGGTGAGCAGCACCGCCAGCAGGGTGGCGCCGGCGGAAGGCGCTTTCACGTCACGATTCCCAGCCGTTCAATGGAACGACAGCGATCCGTCCATCTTCTACTATGAGGTGCAGGTGAGCCGCGACGTGCAGTTTCGCACCGGTCCGGATGCGGTAGCCCCTGTTTTCTGGAACCTGGTTCATGGCGGCGAATCGCTTCCTCCCCGGAGTTGGAAGGTGCCTTCACAGTTCCCTCTGGAGCCGATCCGTCACTACTGGAGGGTTCGTCCCAGAGTGCAGGGGGACGGCACGCCGGTGGAGTGGAGCCCCGCCTTTTCTTTCCGGGTACCGGTGGGGCCCGGAAACATTGTCATCAATGAGGTGGTGTCCGCTGGCAGCGCGCAGACTGCTCCCTGGGCAGAGTTGGTGAATCGCTCCTTGGTTCCGGTTTCACTGCGAGGGGCCGTGTTGACCGACGAAGATGGAAACCGCTATGCCATACCGGACGCTCTCCCGCAGGTGCCACCCGGGGCCTTCGTCGTGGCGTATTTTGATGGCGTGGGCGCCGCTGCCGATGATTACGACTTCGCCGATGGCAGTGCCGCCCTGCACACCACCGGTGATATGGTCAGTCCTTTTGAGCCAATCGGAGACCAGCTCTCCCTCTATGCAAGCGCGAAAGAAGAGCCAGCCACCCTCCTAGACTTTGCCGCCTGGGGCCTGGATCCCACCGTGGACGCAAGCAACGCCATCGCAGCGGGCGTCTGGCAGCCAGGGACATTCTTGCCCATGGAACGCGGCGGCCAACAGGTGGGACAGGCACAGCCGGGAGAGTCCATAGGCATTCTGCCAGGCAGATCGCGAGGCAGCCCTGAGGACTGGGCGGTCTATCGCTCCACGGAAACAACCCCCGGCCAGGAGAACGGCATTCCCGCATCCGGCGTGACTATACCGTCGGATGGAGCGGTGCTCCTTCGCCAGGACTTCCGCCTTGCCTGGTACAGTGTGCCTGAGGCCATCGGCTACAGGATTCAGATTGATACTAACCCGGACTTTGGCTCTCCAAGAGTGAACGTTACTGTTGCCGAGCCTTTCTACGCTCCCACCACATCCCCGGACGACGGCGACTACTATTGGCGTACCCAGGCCTTCGATGCAGCGGGCAAAGCTGGCCCGTTCACCCCTGCCACACGGTTCACCTTGGTGACCCTGGAGCCTCTGAAGCTTCCATCGCCTCCTGCCGAAGGAACCAATACGTTCCAGGTTGCGCGCCTGGGCTTGTCTGCGGATGGTTTTTGGGACGTGGACTACATCAACAACCTCGTCCCTCTGCTCCAGCGCAAGGACACCAATCTCCTGTGTTGGGACGGAGACGACGAATCCGGCGCGCGCAGGCCCTGGGATGGGCCCCACGCGGACACCCCGGCGAATCACTCCGATCACGGTCGTAATTACTGCGCCCGGGCTGCCATCGCCATGATCAATCGCTACTATGGGGGCACTCTCAGCCAGGACCGGATCACCTACGAGCATTTCAAACGCTACGGCAACCTGAACCGGGCGTTGGGTCACGACAAGTGGATAACCATCGCGGAGGGCCAGCCTCTGCTGTCGTGGTCATTGAACAACGTCGCGGTGACCACCACCATCGGGAAGCCCACCTGGGATCAAATCCAGGGGTGGACCACCCAGCGCAAAGCCGTAAAGGCGGGCATACCGGGCCACGCCATCGTCCTGCGCGGATGGGCTGTCTACAACGGGCCTAACGCGTCTCTTGCCGGCAAGCGGTTTGTCCTCTACAACGACCCCTGGGATGCCCTGATGAAAATCCAGGACTATGATTCTATGATACTGACAGAGACGGATGTCCCTGAAGGCAGTCCCACGGGTCGCCTGCAGGAGGCCAGTGTCACCACGGACACCGATGGCGACGGGATTATGGACTTTGATGAGCAGGTGCGCTTCTTAACCCTGCACACCAATCGGGACACCGACAATGATTGCGTGCCCGACAAGGTGGATATGCACAGCTACATCTACTCGCCCCATGGGACATATATCGTTCCGGCTCCGGACTTCGACGGCGATGGCCTGAGGAACGAGTTGGATCGTGACAGTGACAATGGGGGCGTCATAGACGGCGATGAGGATTGGAATTGGAACGGGCACCAGAACGCCCGGGACACCAATGCATACACGGACCCCACAGACGATGCGCGGGCTCCCTATGGCTGCACGCCCCCTCCCACCCCCACGTCAACGCCAACTTTCACCCCGACCGTCACCAACACCCCCACGCCGACCAGCACCGTTCCTCCGCCATCGAGTGTAACGCCGACCGTTACGCCCACAGTAACGTGGACACCCACCATTACGCCCACGCCCACGCAGACTGGCACACCCACCCCAACGTCGACCGCCACACCTATCATCACGCCCACGCCCACCGTTACCGGCACTGCCACACCGGTCAACTATTTGGAGGGCGTCTTCTTGGACGTCTCAGCGACCGACGGAAGCCACACCACCCACTACCATGTCCACTTCAGCAACGCTGCCCGAGAAGCGGAACGCGCTAGCTACAACATCGCGTGGATATTCCTGTGGAACGGGAGCGACTGTGTGGGAACCGGGGTTTTCAGCATCGTTTCGGGAATCCCCTGGCGAGCCTATTTTTCCCACCAGGGCTGCGAGCACTACCCGCCGGAGGAGGTCTCGGTTCACGTGTCCCGAGCGGGCCAATCGGTCACCTTACGCGGCCCCGCCTTGGGTCCTCGGACCATCATGCCGGTGCCATAGTGCTCGCTGTTAGAAGTCTTCCGATTGCAGGTAGAACATTAGACATCTCCCCACCTGTTCATCATTGAGCGTCACCAAGCCAGTCTCCTCCGGTGGTCTGTTGTCGGCCTTAAGTCGGTTGGCGATTGCTCTGTCTATATGCTTGGCTATCGCCTTTCCTGGTAATCCGGCTCTGGCCAACGGGACCCACGTCCCCAGCGTGGAAATATTCAACGGCCCAGCCGGTCCCTACCACCTCAGCGTGTTTGCGGTGCCCCAGGTCAAGAGCTTTCACATCACCGTCTACGTCACCCGCCAGGACGGCGTGATAGAGGTTGACTTCGCGCAGGTGCGCGTCTCCGGCAAGGGCCCCGGCGCACAAGACCGATTCAGCTCCATTGAACTGGAGAGGCCATCCATACCCGGGGCAAACCTCTACCTGTCCAACTTGCCCATTGACAAGGCAGGGCGCTGGGCGCTCACGGTAACCGTCGATAGCAGCATCGGCCACGGCGTCGCTGACATGACCGTGGAGGCGATTGAGCCGCCCTTGCTCAGCTCCAACATCGTCATCCTCATCCTGCTGTTTGCCGCGTTCGTCGCGTTCTTCGAATTCCGGCGCTGGCGGCAACGCCGCGGCCGTCAGGAGGCGTAGTAGACCCGTGCCACGCTATCTCACCCTCATCTGCCTCAGCACGCTGGCAGCCCTCGTCTGGCCGTTGACCTCTTCCGCCTATGCCCACGGCTTTGGCGATAAGTATCAACTTCCGATCCCCCTGTGGCTCTACATCATCGGCGCAGGGTCGGCCGTCGCACTCTCCTTCGCCGTCGTCGGCATCTTCGTGCAGGGCGCCCCCGCCGCGCGAGGCTATCCGCGGCTCAACCTGCTGCGCTCGCCAGTGGCAAGGGCGCTTGCCCACCCGCTGGTCTTGGGCATCGTCAAGGTCTTCTCCGTCCTCCTCTTCATCCTGGTTGTCCTCGCCGGCCTCATCGGCGATCAGTCGCCCGTGGTCAACATCGCGCCCACCTTCGTATGGATCATCTGGTGGATCGGGCTTGCCTACGTCTGCGCGTTCCTGGGCGACCTCTGGGCGCTGCTCAATCCCTGGAAGGCCCTCTTCTCCTGGGCTGAGGCGCTGTACCGGCGGCTCGACCCTGAAGGAGAGCTCTCCTTCAGGTTTTCCTATCCCCAGCGGCTGGGCGTATGGCCAGGGATCGCAGGCTTTGCCTTCTTCGCCTGGTTGGAGATCGTCTTTATCGGTGGCAGCCAGCCCTGGACCATAGCGGCTCTCGCCCTGCTCTACTGGGTGTTCACCTTCACCGGCATGCTCCTCTTTGGCAAGCACATCTGGCTGCGCAACGGCGAGGCCTTCACCCTCTTCTTCGGCTTCCTCGCCCGCTGCGCCATCACCGAGGTGCGCGTGGTGGACCCCGAGGTCTGCGCCCGCTGCTCAAACACCTGCCGCATCGAGGGCGCCGATTGCATTGGCTGCCACGAGTGCATGGAGCGAGCGCGGGGCGGCCAGCGAGAGTGGAACCTCCGGCCGCTGGGGGCAGGCCTGCTGGCGCGGGAGAGCGTCACCGTCTCCCAGACCGCCTTCGTCCTCATGATGCTCTCCACCGTCACCTTCGACGGTCTGAAGGAGACCTCCGCCTGGGGCGCAGTGTCCATCCCGGTCCTCAGAATTATCCGCAACACCTACCTGGTGGGCGCAATGGGCCTGCTCTCGTTTCCGCTCCTCTTCGCGAGCACCTACCTGCTCTTCTGCAAGCTTATCGTCGTCTTCAGCGGCAGCCACCGCTCCCTGAGCGACGTCGCCCGCTCCTTCGTCTACTCTCTGATTCCCATCGCCGTCGCCTACCACCTGGCTCACTACTTCAGCTACATCTTGGTCCAAGGCCAGTTCATCATCCCCCTCATGTCCGACCCCTTCGGCTACGGCTGGAACCTCTTCGGTACGGCCGATTATCTGATAAACATCGCCTTCGCCAGCGCGCAGCTCGCCTGGTTCGCCGCCGTCTTCGCCATCGTGGGCGGCCACGTCCTGGCCGTGCTCATCGCGCACCTCCTGGCCATGCGCGTCTTCCCCGACCACGCCGCCGCACTTCGCAGCCAGTACCCCATGCTGATCCTCATGGTGGGCTACACCATGTTCAGCCTTTGGATCATCGCCCAGCCCATCATTGCCACCAGCGGATGATAAGGTGTATGCCACAGTATCCTTTCCCTTGAGGGAGATTATGCCTCCCCCTTCCAGGGGGAGGCTAGGTGGGGGTCTGATGCCAAGTCGACATCACCTGATACACTGGTAGAGAAAATAATGACCCAACCGCCGCCAACTCCGTCCTCGACTCCCCAGCCGCCACCGCAGCCCGGTGGCATCCCCATGCGAGCCGTGTTCATCGCGTTCGGCGTGATGGTCGTCGTCATCGTGGCCATCTTCGCCCTCGCCCTGGCCGGCTTGAAGCCCAGCAGCGAGCGCTTCGCCGGAACCGTCCTCGAGCCTCCTCTGCCCGCGGCCGACTTCTCCCTCAGGGACGCTGGCGGGAGCGCCTTCCACATGGCCGACGCCCGCGATAGAGTGGTCGTCCTCACCTTCCTCTACACCCGCTGCAACGACGTCTGCCCCTTCATCGGGGCAAAGCTGCGGGCCGCGGCCGACCTCCTGGCCGCCGACCGTTCCGCCCGCGTCGAGTTTGTGGTGGTGAGCACCGACCCGGAGGGCGACACTCCGCAGCAGGTGGCCGCCTATAGCAAGGAGCTGGGCATGGAGGGCCGCTGGCGCTATCTGGTGGGGACCAAGGCCGACCTGGAGCCGGTCTGGAAGGCCTACTACATCGGCACGCCCATCGTCTCCGGCCAGCCCGTCGCCGTCTCCGACGCCGACCTCCGCATGGGCGGCCTCCTGCGCGGCCTCAGCGACGCCGCGGTGACCGACGCCAACCGCCTGCGCGCCAACTTCGGCGGCAAGTACGACGTCAGCCACTCCACCCCCGTCTGGGTCATCACCGGCGGCAACGCAATCCGCCTCAAGCACGGCCAGGACCTCGACCCCGCGGAGCTGGCGAGCGATGTCCGGAAGCTGGTGGGGAAGTGATTGGTGTCTCTTCTGGTGCTAGAATGAGGTGAGTGAAACCTCGCTGAAGGTGATGAGTATGGTCAAGGAACATCCGGGGTACAAAGAACGCATCATCCGTGACCCCGCTATCATGGTGGGCAAACCTGTGGTGAAGGGGACGCGGATTCCCGTGGAGCTGGTGCTGGCGAAACTCGCGGCGAACCCCGACCTCGATGAACTCTTCCTCGACTACCCCCGTTTGACCCTGGAAGATGTGAAGGCATGTCTTGAATATGCACAAGTGCTGGTGGAGATGGAGAAGAAAAAGCTTGTACGCTCCCCACTATGAAATTCCTGCTGGACGAGAGCGCCGAATATCGAATTGCACTTCACTTGCTTGGAGATGGACACGATGTTACTGCGGTAACTCATGATTACGCAGCCTCGCTCTCTGATCGCGAAGTGCTGGCTATCGCCTATCGGGAACAAAGGATCCTGGTAACCAATGACAGCGACTTTGGCGAGCTTGTTTTTCGTGAACGCTTTCCTCACGCGGGTGTTATCTTCTTCCGGCTCCCTCATGATACGACGGCTGCGAGGAAGATCGTGTATCTAGACAATCTCCTTGCTACGCATGCAGATCAATTAGACCAATTCATGGTCATCACTGAACGTTCCATCAGAGTACGTCGTTCACAGCCCCAATAAGCCAGCCGTTGTGAACCTGCGCCCGTACAGCCACTCCACGCCCGTCTGGGTCATCACCGGCGGCAACGAGATCCGCCTCAAGCTCAGCCATGACCTCAACCCCGCGGAGCTTGCGTGCGACGTACGGAAGCTGGTGGGGAAGTAATAATAGCCTTGTTGTCATGTTATTGAAGATAGAAGTCTGGTAGGATCAGAACTAAGGTCAGCTATCTCTGAAAGTCGTTTATACGTGATCACTCGTTTACAGGTTAAGAATTACAAGAGTCTCAGGTCGTTAGATCTTAAGCTGAGACCTCTTACCGTTTTTGTCGGGCCAAACAATGCTGGTAAGAGCAACATCCTGGATTCTATCCTAGTATTATCCGAACTCGTCAACGCTGGGGAGGGAGCTATCCACTCTCGCGGCGGCTTCGGCGATGTTGCATGGAATGGCGACATGCGGCGCACTATCGTCCTCTCGTACGAAGGAACTTTGCCAACCGTTAGAAACACAAAATACAGCTACAACATTGAGATCGCTGGAGGACCGGGACACTTTTCAATCAGTAATGAGCAGTTCAAGACATCAATCGGCTCCAAACAGACAACGTTCCTCCAAAAAGATGCTGCTAGTGGAATGACACAGCTACTTGATGAACAAGGAAATGTCAGGATGGCAATCGGAGGGACTGGTGGTGGCCAACCCGCGCTCAGAGCCGTTTCGGACCAGAGAGCCTACGGCTCCACCGCCCAGTTCGCCATAGATGTTAGCCGATGGACAAACTATGAGATTGATATCGTGCGACTTCGAACCCCTACTCAAGCACGACGAGCAGTCCGCCTAACAAGCGACTGCACCAATCTCTTCGCGGTGTTGCATACATTGCAAACCGAGTACACGCAGAATTTTGATCATATAAAGGCTCTTCTTCGTGCCGCAGTGCCAGAGTTAGAAGACCTTTACACTCCGCTTACCGAACAGGGGACAGCTTACGCCCGAATCCGTGAAAAAGGTCTAACGATGGACGTCCCCTTGTGGGCATTGTCCGATGGCACCCTCCATATTCTAACGATTCTTACAGCCCTGTTTACTTCTGATCCTGCGCCAATTATGTGCTTTGAGGAGCCAGAAAACTTTGTGCATCCCCGTGTCTTGGATGTGCTGGCTGAGGCTTTTAAAGAAGCGAGCAGTTTCAGTCAGATTCTAATAAGTACTCACTCTCCTTATTTGCTCAATTTGTTTGAGCCTGAGGATGTTGTGGTGGTCGAAAAAATCGATGGCTCTACCTCTGCCAAGCCTGCTTCCCGACGGAAAGGTCTCTCTGCCGCCTTGGAAGCCCTAGGATTAGGTGAAGCTTGGTATTCGGGTGCCATAGGGGGTGTCCCCTGAGTATTGGCTTATTGCTTGAGGGGAAGTCCGATGAACGTGTAATTTCAAGACTTGTAGCGAGGTGTTGTAACTCGTCTCCGACTCTGTACGTCAGAAAGCTTTCCGGTCACGGGAACATGTTCAACTTACGCAAGGTAACGGCTCTCGTCGACTCCTTGGTTCGGGAACATCCTGATGTCAGTAAAATTGCAGTTTGTGTTGATCAGGACTGCGAACCAGAGCGAAAAGGAAAAGCTTTTGACGCAGAAATGGGGCTGAGTGATTTGCAAAGACCTGTGAAGTATTGCGTCGTCACTCAGGCATTGGAAGGATGGCTTCTTGCTGACGCGACGGCTGTGTCAAAGTGGATCGGAAAGTCGCTACAGACGCCAAACCCTGAAGAGCTTTGTAATCCAAACAAATGGCTGAAGGATGCCTTGCGGAAGCATACTCCCAAAAGAACATATAACAAGATTACTGATGGGAGTCGTTTGGCAGAATTGGTTACCTGTGAAGTTGTTGTTCAGCGTAATGCGAGTTTTGGCAAATTCCTCGAGCTAGTCTGCCAAACTTAGGTTTGTTCAGTGTGCCGCGAGACGGGACGGGTAAGATTACTGCGTCTCCAACGTCCTTCACGCACACCGTCTCACATGCCTTTAGGCAGAGAAGCTGTCGCCTTTTGCTCCGCAAGGCGCTACTCTAATCCCATAGCTATGGGACTAGTGAGGGGCAAAATGCCAAAAGAAGTCGTGCGGACACACGTCGTGGTTCCCCAAGGAGTTGGTGGCGTCCGTGGACGAGAAGCTGCGCCGCATCAAGCTCTTGCGCGCCGCTGAGAAGTTCGCCGGGAGCCTGAAAGATGTCGATATCCCCGGCTGGGAGACTCCGGAAGCTGCGTCCGAGTGGGTCAGAAAGTCGCGCGAAGAAGACGACAAAAGGCTTGAGGAGAAGTGGAATAGACCGTGAGCCGTTATCTTCTTAGACACTACCGCCCTCATTGATATGTCCAAAGCGACAGAGCCTGTTCGCTCACGCATCCTCTCGATGATCGCCTCAGGTGATGAGTTGGCCGTCTGCGCGGTGACCGTGGGAGAGTTCTATTCAGGTCTTCAACCATTACAGCATGCTCAATCAGACGCCTTCTTCTCCACGTTACGCTACTGGGATATCTCTCGCTCGGCCGCCCGCCAGGCCGGGATCTGGCGACGAGAGTTCCGTGAGAGGGGCATCACCCTTTAGATGACCGATACCCTCGTCGCGGCCGTGGCCCGGGAGCAGGACGCCGTGCTCCTGACTGACAACATGAGGGACTTCCCATGGATGGCGTGTCCGTCATCTCCTTGCGATCGTAGGCTGCGGCGTTCACCCAGGGCGTCACGGAAGCCGGCTTACGCTCTGCCACGTAGTCTTCCAGGTAGCTGGCCTCCGCGCCGCGGGCTGCCCAAACTGCTTCATCGTCGGCCTTCCTGATACAGGGATAAGGCTTAGAGAGCAGGAGGGTCCCCTAAGTCAAACGCCTGGTCTGGAGATGAAGGAGAGGAATGGGGCAGAAGAGGTGTCTAACTTATGGCACGTTCAAAACTTGTGCTGCTAGGGCAGATAATTCTTCAGGCCCATAGGGGACAAGAAGGTGACAAATGGCGATTGCAGTCACTTGTCGAATTTGTTTCAAACGGAGAATGAATTTGGAAATAGGCCACTCTGGTTGTCTACCCTCATGAAAGGCAAAATTTCGTACTTCATACCAATCTTTGACGAGTTCTTGAAGATTATCCCAGTCTTCGCCAGTCATTCCCAGGCTCTGTAATAATCTAAGCGCCATCCTGTGTTTCTTCCCTGTTTCGTTCCGCGCGTTCGCTAATGCCTCGAGGCAGACCCAATAGAGAGCTAAAGTGAATACGGTCGGTTCCCGGCCTACCGTTCGTAAAGCAATTCCATGCCACGGTATAGCAGTGTAGAGACCGCTCGCGGGAAGGCGGTTGCGGTCACAGATCATTTTGAGAGCTTCTCCCACAAACTGTGGAACTTTGGTGCTTCCAATCACCGAAATCCCGATGTCGTCTGGAAATGGGCTTATCGCAGACCAGTTAATTGTATTACTACCATTTGAATACTCGCGCAAAACAAAGTGAACCATCGTTCCCCTTGCTACCGATAGCAATGCTAAGAGATCATCGACAAAACTCGAGGTTAATGCCTTGTCATCAGTGAAAAGAGATGAAGGACTAAGCAAGGATGGGTCATGGCATTCAAGAATTACCTCGGAGTGTTCCAATGCATATTTCACACGCTGATGCCCTGTCTCTGAACCTGGAAGGTCAGAAAATTCGTAGCTTTCTTTGTAGAGAAAGTCTGAAGATGACGTTATGGTCCATTCACCAAGTTCAGGTATGGCAGTCTTTAACTTTTCCCAAAGCAATGGAGTTGAATTTCTGAGATAGTAACGAATAAAGGGTGGATAATCCATCGACTTCATCTACGTTTCACCAACTCCAACCCATTTAGTATTTTTCAAACCTTCCGACACGATTCTTTTTTTCTTCCTACGGCCGGAAGTTGACCTGCACTTCCTGCTCGGCCCCCTCGGGCGCATCGAAGAACTCGGACTCCTTGAACCCGCCCATGCTCGCCACGATCATGCTGGGGAAGGTGCTGACCAGCCCGTTGTACTTGCGCGCCGTCGCGTTGTAATAGTTGCGGGCGTACGAGATCTTATCCTCCGTGTCGGCAAGCTGGCTCTGGAGGTCAAGGAAGTTCTGGTTCGCCTTCAGGTCCGGGTACGCCTCAGCCACGGCAAAGAGGGAGCGCAGCGTGGCGGTGAGCATATTGCTGGCCTGGGCAGCGTCGGCGGGCGTGCTGGCGTTCTGGAGCGCGGCCCGGGCGTTGGTCACGTTCTGCAGCGTCTGCGCCTCGTGGCCGGCGTAGCCCCGCACCGTCTCCACCAGGTTCGGGATCAGGCTGGAGCGCCGCTGCAACTGCACCTCGATGCCCGACCATCCCTCGCGCACCCCCAGTCGCTCCCGCACCAGGCTGTTGTAGGTGGCGACCAGGAACGCCACCAGCCCGAGTAGTATGACACCAACGACGATGAGTTCCATGATTGCACCTTCCTCCTACCAGCTATTGTCCATTGTATGGCACTCTTATCGTTCTGCTCGACTGATACTACAACTCTCCGCTCACCCTGAGCTCATCGAGTCTGAGACTCTCAGAGTCGAATGACCTGTCGAAGGGCGAGCATGCCTGTCGAAGGATAGGCCGCTCATGGATTCGACACGCCTGTCCTGAGCCACGCCGAAGGGCTCACCACGAGCGGCTAGATAGGCTGAGTCCCCCTGTGCTACCAGCTTCCGCCGCCGCCGCCGCCGCCGCCCCCACCGGATGACCCGCCGCCGCCAAAGCCGCTGCTGCCGGAGCTGCCCGGCGTGCTCACGATGACGCTGGACACCTGGGACGAGAAGCTGTTGAGGCTCTGAGAGAGCGCAATCGCCCGCAGCGGCGTTGTCCCGACGTACCAGCTCTGGAACTGATCCTCCGTCGCGCCCAGCGATTCCAGCGCCTTGGCCCATTTGTCGACGCAGTGGAACACGATAGCGTGCGGCAGGTAGGTTGCGAAGATATTGGCCTGCTCGTTGTAGCGCTGCCGCTCCGTCTCGGTGGTAGCCAGATACTGACGGAAACCCAGGGTGCGACGCAGCAACTCCCGCCCAAGAGCCGTGCGTCGGGGCATCTTACCGGCCAGCGCAAGCATGAGCATGCCGCCGAGCGCCACCGGCAGGCCGATCAGCCCCGCTCCGAACGCGCTGCCAAGCAAAAAGACAATCGCAACGCCTGCCGCTGTTACCCCAAACCCAATATAGCTCCAGGTGGTCCGTACGTTGTCAGGTCTGCTGGGGAAGAACCTTCTCCTTTGGGCGTCTGTATACAGGTCGTCTTGAGCCTCGTCAAGGTATTTGTGGAATTTCGTCTTGAGGTCAGAGAGCTTTGCGGGGGAGCCGCCCTGGAACAGTCCGTCCACCAGCTTTTGTTCATAGGGCAAGAGTGGGTCGGTAGTGTACAATTGAACGAACGTCCAGTCCTTCGCCCCGAAATCAAAGATACCCAGGACCTTGTCATCCACCTCTTCGATGCGGAGATGCCCGCGCACCGCCAGGTCGATGATGGTCGCAGTGGCGTCCAGCGGGTCGGCCCGCTCGTCCAACAGCACCCCCATCTGGGCCGGCCGCAGCTTCTCCGGCGGCTGATACTCGATGACGATGGGGTCCTGAGAGAACAGCGGCTTGGTCTCCTCTCGCGGGTCGTCGGTCAAGTAGTAGATCGTCACGAAACGACGGTCGCGCCCGTTTGTCCACCAGGCCCATCCCAGCGCAGCTATCATTCCGAGCAAGACCAGCCCGCCTCCGCCCGCGGTGAGCGGCGTCACCTCAAAGTACTCCTCGAATTCTCTGGCCCGCTTCTCCAGCCGCGGCGTCGGCTCCGGGACGATGCCCTTGCTGAACCCCACCACGATGGTCATCTGCTCTTGTTCCAGCAGACGGCGTGTTGCCCCAAACTGGGCGTCCTTGCTGCTGTTTGCCACCTTGCATTGTTCCTTAGAGCCTAAGATCCCCTGGAAGCAGGCGATCTGCTGCACGCCGTCTTTCGGCAGCGCCACGGCAACCGTGGCCGACTCGGTGGCGACCGGCCAAACACCCGTTGCGTTCCAGAAAAGCTCGTCGTGGTCTGTGAAACCGTTGAGTGCGCCCGACACCTGATAGGTGATGACGTAACGTTGCGGTCCGGAGACAGTGGCGTCCGGGTCGCCGATCTTGATACGTAGAAAGCTGCCCTCACGGGAGGCATCGTATTTGTGCCGCCGTCCGCTGGCATCCGTCACCGAGCGGACGTTGAGGGAATAGACACGGTCGTTGGCGTCGTCGTAGCGATACACCACGGGAATGTCGCGGAAGATGCCGTGTTTCTGTAGCCCGCGGAAGTCGACCGAGAGGTCCTCACGAACAACCAGCGAGCCGTCCACCTGCACGGCGATCTGCGCATCGAAGCTCTTGATCACCCAGCCTTCGTCTGCGCTCGCCGCGCCCGGCGCATCAGCGACAGGGAGAAGGAACGCCAGGACCAACAGGACGGCTATGAGGACGCTCTTGTGGCGCATCAAAGGGGACGACCTCCGCGCATAGCCTAGCGACTTTGCGCCGCAAGAGCAATGGCCGTGACAGCTATGGTCTAGCTATCATGATGGAGCGTTTGGCAGAGAGTCATCCTCGCCCCAGATTCCTCGCTAACACTCGGAATGACATTTCCAACGTACTTCGGGGACATGGCACTAGATTAGGCACGGGCATTGCCGCCATAGTCTGAGAGTAATCACCATCGCTCCCTACTTGTGCTCATCGCAGCGATTTGGTCAGCGTCTCGCCAGAAACTGACGCGGCCTGATACTGAAGCCAGGGGTTGGCTCCCGCAGTGAGAAAGTCGGCGTACTCCGGCTGGAGGTAATCAGGCATCGTTGAGAGGTCCCCTCCACTCCATTGGGCGAGGTGGGCGTAGGCTTCGTGGAGCAGGCTGTAGCTGCCATTCTGTCGCATGACCTCAGTGCCCTGGGCCAGCACACCCTGGACAACCCTTCGGGCTTCCTGGTTTTGAAGGTTGTCATCCAGCAGTAGGCGCAGCATTCCCACCAGCACTGTGTCTTTTCTGCGAATCCCTTGTGTGCGAAATTAGCGTGCGCATACTTGTGCAGCACGACATGCAGGTAAGGCCGGCTCAACGTGACATTCATCGATTCTAAGTGATAAGAACCCGCCAGAGGAGAAGTGGGTTCATAGGTCACTGGGAGGTCCTGCATCCAGGCGCGAGCATCAGGACGAACATTGAGCCAATCAAAACCGCTATCCCGCATCTCGGAAGGTGAGGCGGTCTGGCCGAGCGGTAGGTATCGCGATGGGTAGGCGAGAGCCAGATCGCCGTGCGGGAGGTTTTCCTCCAGGGCGACAAACACCACAGATTGGACGGGCAGCTCCTGGAGCACCAGGGCGATGTTGCTGGCTGCGACAATCAACAGCAAGAAGGACACCAACTTTGCTGTTGACAACAGCATCCGGAGTGTCTGCAGTGGCTTTGTGGTGGGTACACCTGAAGTTTCCGGCCCGAAGGTCAGCGCATTGGAGTGGCGCGTAGCCTGGACTACGGGAGAATACGACAGGATGGCAGCAGTGGGACGAAGCATAGGAGACTCCTCTCAGGTTGTACTTCCTGGGGGGCTCCTAGATCCTTCATACTGGCCAGCCAGCCGTGTAAGATCAGGTGGATGTGTTCATAGGTCGCTCTGCACCCGGCAAAACAGTGTCCGAGCAGCACCCGGCTCTTCGGCAGCCCGGCGATCGTGGTCCTTGTGAGGCTTTAGACCCGTGGCTTTGCGTCCCCGCCTTTCGGCGAGTTTGCTCTTATCGGAGCCCCTCGGTCATGTTGTCCGCTTGCCGGGTTCTACCCGTCTTGCGGTTCACCAATAGTGTGCTCGATGGGCTCGGAGGCGTCTATCGCCCTTATGGCGGATATCCTGTCGTCCAGGTAACGGATTTCTGCGCCTATCTTTTCCCGTGATTAGCAGTTCTGATACACTACCCAGCACCTCATCACTCAGGAAAGCCAAACACGACCACCCCGCACAGATTGGCACGCCCACCCGTTGCCACGCCGTTCTTCTACGGCTGGCTGGTTGTGGGGATGAGCATGAGTGTGTCGTTCCTGGCCAGCACCACCGGGCACATCTTCGTGGGGATCATGGTGAAACCCATGAGCGTGGAACTGGGGCCGGCGCCGCAGCATGACGGCCGGCGCCGTCACCCTGGGCGCCATCTGCGGCGGGCTGATGTCCCCTGTGAGGGGTCTGCTGGCCGACCGCTTCGGTGCGCGCGTGCTGACACCCATTGGATCGCTGGTGGTGAGTCTCGCGCTGCTATGACAGGGCAGCACCATTGTGCTGGGGCAGTTCTATGTTGCATACGCCATCAGCCGGGCCATCGCCAGCAACTTTCTCTCAGGAGTCGCGCCGCTGACCACCGCGGCCAACTGGTTTCGTCGTAAACGCGGCCGGGCCATGGGATTCAACAGCATGGCGTTTCCCTTGGGAGGTTCAGCCATGACGCTCATCGGCCAGTTGGTGCTGGCGCGTTCCGGCTGGCGCTCGGTCTTTGCGCTTTCGGGATCGGCGCTGCTGTTGGCGGGGGTGATCCCGTCGGCGCTGCTGCTCCGGCGTCACCCGGAAGACGTGGGCCTTCTTCCCGACGGTGAAGCCGCGCCGGCGCCTGAAGAGAGTGAGACCGTGGCGCAGCAGGGACCGCCCGCCGAAGAGAGCTTCACCGTGCAAGAAGCAGTGCGCACGTTAACCTTCTGGCTGCTGGTGGGAACCCAGACCATCAACAACATCCCCAACGCCGCCATATCCTATCAGAAGGTGACCTATTACACTGACCAGGGCATCGAAGCCGCCATCGTTGCGGGAGCGCTCAGCGCCTATGCGTTTTGTGGCGCCGTCTCCGCAGCGGTGTGAGGCCTTCTTTCAGAACGCATCACGGAGCAGGTGCTGGCTATTTCCATCATGAGCCTTGCGCTCGTCGGCGTGACGCTGATTTGGACGGTGCATGATCCGCTGCTGGTCGTGCCATTGGGTCGGTTCATGGGCCTGACAGCCCAGGGCGAGGGAGCGTTGTTGAACAGGATAGTGGCTCACTACTTCGGTCGAGGTCACTACGGCAAGATATCGGGAGCAATGCAGCCCTTCAGCTTCGTCGGGCTGGGGTCTGGACCCCTTTTCGTCTCCCGTAATCTTCAACGTCTCCAGGGGTTACGGTTTGGTGTTCTCCCTGGCCTTCGCTTGCTACGTCATCGGCATAGTGCTGATTCTTTTGGTGTGCACGCCGCAGCGGACGCAACTGGCTCTCCCGCTCAGTAGCTAGCTAGGATATAATGGGAACGTAACGCCCCAACGCGCGGGAGTAACTCAGTGGTAGAGTTCCTGCCTTCCAAGCAGGCTGTCGCGAGTTCGAATCTCGTCTCCCGCTCCAACCCCTCTTTTCGTGCCTAGATTGAGGCACGAATCCGAGTGCTGGTGCTGCCAGATTCCTGTCGCGCACCAATCGCGTGACATTGGGCTTACCCCGTTTTGGCGGACAGTTTCGTTAAGCTGCGAAGGCGGTGCTCCCGCCCCGTAGTCTAACACCTTCGTATTCTGCCGGTGAGCAGTAGCCTAGTGACGAGTGCAGCCTCCGGCGGTTGTAGAAGACCTCGATGAACTCGAACACGGCACGGCGAACGGCGGTGCGTGTCGGCCACGACTGGCGGTAGATGAGCTCGGTCTTCAGGGTGGCGAAGAAGCTCTCTGCCACGGCGTTGTCCCAGCACTGACGTGGACGGCTCAGCGATTGCACGATCCCCCTCGCCTTCAGCATCTGGCTGAACTCCCGTGACGTGTCCTGGCTGCCCCGGTCTGCGTGGAAGACGAGTCCCAGGGCGGGGCGCCGAGTGGTCGTTGCCATGGTCAACGCCTCGTAGACCAGACTCGTCCGCATATGGTCAGCCATGGCGAAGCCCACCACGCGCCGGCTGGCCAGGTCGATCACCGTTGCCAGGTAGCACCAGCCCTCCCAGGTGCGCAGGCCGAAAGTGATGTCACCGACCCACACCCGGTTCAGTATGAGGGCCGGTGTGAAGTCACGCTGCACCAGGTCCGTGGCCACAGGCTGCGCGGCAGGCCGAAGGGCGATAGTGGTCTGTTTTCCACGCCGTTTGCACCGACCGACGAGGCCCCGCACCGCCATCAGCCGCGCCACGCGCTGCTTGCCGCAGGCGATCCCCTCGTGACGCAGCTGGCCGTGTACCCGAGGCACGCCGTAGGTCCCCCGGCTCTCCCGATGGATGCGGGCGATGCGCTCGCCCAACGCAACGTCCTGGCGCATGCGCCCTGAGGGCAGGCCGAAGGTGTCCCACTGGCAGTAAGCGGACCGGGAGACCTTGAGCACGGCGCACGCCCGTGTGACGGCCCGTGCTGCCGCTTTCTCCGCCGCAATGCACCGGTAGCGGGTCATCGCGTCTCCCGTGCGAAAAAAGCCGTCGCTCGCTTCAAAATGTCCCGCTCTTCCCGCAGGACGCGGTACCTTCGGCTTGCGCAGCCGCGTGAGCTCTTCCCGCTCGGTGGTGGTCAGACCAACGCGGTGGCCGGCGTCGATCTCTGCCTGGTTGACCCAGCGTCGGACCACCGTCTCGCTCACATCGAGGTCATGCGCCACCTGGCCGACGGTTCTGCCGCTGCTGCGGCAGAGCTCCACCACCTCTGCTTTGTACTCCGGCGCGAACACGCGCCGTTGCCGACTCCCTGTTGCTTCCATCTGGACATCCTTTCTGGGTCTTCACCCACTATTATGGATGTCCGTCAGATCGGGGCAACCCCACATACGTGCTGCTCACGGTCTCTGTACAGTGATCGTCTGGCTCTTACCTGAATTGCCCGCCGTGTCAACACCCACCACATAGAGTGAATGGGCGCCTCGCGTGAGCTTGGCGGGTAGCTGGTATGGCGGCCTGTCCGTCTGAGAGGCTTTCTCTCCATCGAGGTAAAGCTCAACGCGGGCAATGCCGTTTTGGTCGCCAACCTCTGCTCCCACCCAGAAGGTGTCATCCGCTCCCTGGTGAATGGAGACGTCCTGGGCAGGCGCAACAATCTTCACCACGGGTTTGGTGTTATCCACAGAGATCGGCACTCTGATTTCTAGCGGGTCCTTCTTTTCGATGTACTTGATGGTGAGCCGCAGCGTGTACTGGCCGTCAGGCATAGTCTGTGTCTCATAGCGCCCAATGATGTTATTGGTCACCGCATCCTTGCGCGGCGGCACCGCTTGCACCCATGAGCGCGGTGAGACCCCAGAACCAATCTCCACGTAGTACTGGTCCACGTCTCTGCCGCCAGCAGTCCCCCGAATACTCAGCGTTCCCCCCACTATCGCGCCGGGCGCAGGCGATGTGATGGCTGCCGTGAGCAGCGGGGGCAGCGGACTGGTCTCCGTGGGAGGCTGTTCTATTCCGGCCTGCTTGGCCCAAGCCCGTGCCTCTTCCGGCAGCACGAGGAAGATCTTTTCTTCCACAAACTCGGCAGGCAAATCATTCGGAGGCAACAGGCCGGTGCGTTTATCGATGCGGACTCTGCGGTACAGATTGTCTTTCTCAGCAGGAACCTGCCCTGCGATGAAAAGCTCACCCTTCGTCCTCTGGCACTCCGGAGTAGGGAGCAGCCCCGATGGCACGCAGACCGTCGCCGCCACGACGTTCGGCGGGCGGCGGAACGGGGTGGGTTCTCTGCCTTCCAGGGCCTGATTCACGAATTGCATCCAGATAGGCCCTGCGGTGGTGCTGCTGAACCCGCCGGTCAGTTTGGCATTGTTTGAGTTGCCCATCCACACGCCAACCGCTAACTCAGGGGTATACCCCATCTGCCAGAAGTCACCCAGGTCCTCCGTGGTGCCCGTCTTGATCGCGCCTGGGCGTCCGCCCGGTAACACCAGCGTATTGCCAAAGACCGGCGCGCGAGCGGCGTTGTCCGTCAATATGTTGGTGATGAGATAGGCATACTCCGGAGGAATGATCTGCCTCTCCTGAGGCTGCTTGAACTCCTCAAGCACCTTCCCATTGGCGTCCTCTATTTTCAGAATGGCAACCGGATCGAGGCTGCGGTGACCTTGCTGCTGCTTCTCCTCCAACACAGGCAACCCCGCCATCTTTCCCTCATTGCCAAACACAGAGTAGGCATAGGTCATATCCAACAGTTTCACCTCGCCTCCGCCGAGGGTCAGTGAGAGCCCGTACCAACCCTTGCGATTCAGCGTCGTAATTCCCATCTTGTGGGCAGTGTCGAGCACTTCGTCTACCCCCACCATTTCGATAGCACGGATGGCGGGAATGTTCATCGAGTTGGCCAGCGCCTCCCGCACCGACACGGGGCCGGCATGCTGGCGGTTAAAATTATCGGGGTTGTACGCGCGACCCGATCCGTCATCAAAGGTCTTTGGGATATCCAGGAGCATCGTTGCAGGGTTATAGCCCTTCTGGAACATCGTGAGATACGTGAAGGGTTTGAAGGATGAACCCGGCTGTCGCTCAGCAGTTGCGATGTTCACCTGACCATCGATGGATGCATCAAAGTAGTCGGCGCTTCCCACCATGGTCAGTATCTCGCCCGTCTTTGGATCTATCGCTACCAAGGCGGCGTTGTGGGCATTGATAGTCTGGCTGGTCTTTGCCACCACCTCCCTGACTACGTCCTCTCCCATCTCCTGAAGGTTGATGTCCAGTGTCGTGGTAACTTTGAGGCCGCCACGAAAGAGAAGCCGAGAGCCATACTTCTCCTCCAGAAGCCTCGTCACATAGAACACAAAGTGGGGAGCTCTGATGTCAAAGGACACCGGCTTCCCGTGATACGAGAGTTCTTCGGCCCCTGCCTTGTCCGCCTCGGCTTGAGTGACGAACCCTTGCCGCACCATGAGATTAAGGACGGTTTGCTGTCGCCTTTTCGCTCCCTCGGGGTTGAGCAACGGTGAATACACCGCTGGCGCTTGTGGAATGCCGGCCAACATCGCGCCCTCTGCTAGGTCCAGGTCCCTGGCTGATTTCCCGAAGTAGCTCTGAGCCGCTGACTCGATGCCGTAACTCAGGTTGCCATAGTTGATCTCATTCAAGTAATACTCAAGGATTTCGTCTTTGCTAAAGCGCCGGGTCAACTCGACCGACAAAATAATCTCTTTGAGCTTGCGGAGGATGCTTATCTGCGAGCGCTCGCCTTCTGGGATAAGAGCGTTCTTGACCAATTGCTGCGTGATGGAACTTCCTCCCTGGGTGACCGCCCCGGTTGCCACAACATTCCATGCGGCTCTCACGATTCCCCTGATGTTCACGCCCTGGTTTTGATAGAAATCCGCATCCTCTGTCGCGATGGCCGCCTGGACAAGGTAGGGAGATACCTCTTTGAGCGACACCCGTGTGCGCCGTCCTAACTGCTGATCAAAAATCTCGAAGAGCAGTTGCCCGTTGCGGTCCAGTATTTTTGTGCTCTGCGCGACCTCTCTGGTGGCGAGGGAACTGGGAGACGGCAGGTCTTTGGCAATATACGCGTATGCGCTCACGCCTCCGCCTAAGATCGCCAATAGAACAAGGACTGTCCCCAGGAAGAACACGCCGCTGAAGGCGCTGAATACCCGCACCAACGCGGGAGGGCCAGTCCCCTTTTTTACCGCGCCTCGCCGATAGAGAAATTTACGTGCCATAGATGAACCTATCGCCCCTCTTTTTGCAAAACCAGAAAATGGGAGAGGCCAAATATCCGCATTGGCGTTCTCTCCAGGGCATAGAATACGTTCCTCAACAGGCTGCCAACTCTTGGGTGCCGCGCCACGATGTTGTCAAACCCAGGATAAACGTAGGAATGGGTAACCTCTCGAAGGGGCAGGCCCTTCGCGGCCCGCTGCAAATCCTTCGTCAAATATGCTCGCACATGGGGAACAAAGATGTTCCGGATTGAGTCTGGGAACCAGTTGATGAAGGGCAAGAGGCGGAACACGAACCGTTTCCCCAGATAGAAACCGTGGGTCTCGAAAAAATACAGTCTGTTAGGCACAAAGATGACGATGTATCCTCCCGGGCGCAGCGTCCTCAACGCCTCTCGCAGCGTCTGCGCGTCATCTTCGACGTGCTCCAACACCTCGTTGAGGAAGATGACGTCGAACGTCTCGTCCTTGAAGGGGAGATTCTCCCCTCGTGCCACGGAGAGGTTGGGGACAACCCTGCTGCCCTGGACGACTCTGGGGACCTCGAGATCAATGCCCCAGACATGGTCGCTAAACTCACGGAACTTGCGGACGTACATGCCCACGCCGCAGCCGATGTCCAGTATGCGCTTCCCTTCCAGCGGCACATACTGCTGCACCAGAGCAATGCGGCGGTCCTGCCCGAAGCGCCACACATAGCTGGGATGCCCCCGCACCGCGGCAAGGTCTTGGTCTCTAACAACCACGTGGCAGGGTGTGCTCCTTACCATCCATCCTTATTAGTATATAACGTCCTGCTCCCGAGATGGTTGCGCTGCGCCGTTTTGGTCAGGGAATCTCATCATGGGCCGGCTGAGGAACAGCGAGCTTGGCCCACCGCCGCTGGCCCGGGGTTTCGATGACCAAGCTGGCGCTCCGCCTGCCGGTGGAGGATGAGCATGTGACCAAATCCTCCTCACCCCTTCGACAAGCTCAGGACGGCGCCTATCCCTCTGGTTTGACCTGGCTCACCACCTTCGGTCCCGCTAGGAGCGAGGGAACGTCCGCCAGGCATGCCTGTGGTAAAGCAGGGGCGAGGGGATAATGAGGAGAGGCGGTCCGCCTATGGCGGTCCGCCTCTCTGTGTGTCGTCTTTTGGCTGGACTAGAAGTCCATGTCGCCGCCGCCGGAGGGCATACCGCCTGGCATGGCGCCCTTCTTCTCCGGCACGTCGGCCACCAGGGAGTCCGTGGTCAGAACCAGCGCGCCGATGCTGGCCGCGTTCTCCAGGGCCGCGCGCGTGACCTTGGCTGGGTCGATGATGCCGCGGTCGATGAGGTTGGCGTACTCATCCAGTGCCGCGTCGTAGCCAACGTTGGTGTCCTTGGTGTCCCGCTGTCGCCGTCGGATCTCCTCTACCACCACTGAGCCTTCTTTGCCGGCGTTCAGGGCGATACGCCGGGCAGGTTCCTCCATGGCGCGGCGGAGAATGGACATGCCGGTGGCTTCGTCGCCTTCAAGCTTCAGGGCGTCAAGCGCGGTCTGGGCGTTCAGGAAGGTGGTGCCGCCGCCAGGGACAATACCTTCCTCCACAGCCGCTCGGGTTGCGGAGAGGGCGTCCTCCACGCGGTGCTTCCTCTCTTTCAGCTCCACCTCTGTGGCTGCGCCGACACGGATGATCGCGACGCCGCCGGAGAGCTTGCCCATGCGCTCCTGAAGCTTCTCACGGTCGTAATCAGAGGTTGTGTCGTCCATCTGTGTCTTGATTGCCTTGATGCGGGCCTCAATGTCTGTGTTGGAGCCGCGGCCTTCGACAATCGTGGTCTCGTCTTTGTCGGCGACGACACGGCGGGCGCGGCCGAGCTCCTCAATCTGAACGCTTTCCAGCTTGCGGCCGGTCTCTTCGCTGATGACCTGTCCGCCGGTCAGGATGGCGATGTCATCCAGCATGGCCTTGCGGCGGTCGCCGTAGCCCGGGGCCTTCACCGCCAGGCAGTTGATGGTGCCCCGCAGCTTGTTCACCACCAGGGTTGCCAGCGCCTCGCCGTCGACTTCCTCCGCGATGATCACGATGTTCTTGGTGACCTTCAGGACTTTCTCCAGGACCGGCAGAATGTCGCTGACGGCGGAAATTTTCTTGTCATAGATGAGGATGTAGGGGTCTTCAATGGCCGCTTCCATGCGGTCGGGGTTGCTCACAAAGTAGGGGCTGATGTAGCCGCGGTCGAAGTTCATGCCCTCAACGTACTCGGTCTCATACTTGAGGCCCTTGGACTCCTCCACGGTGATGACGCCGTCTTTGCCGACCTTCTCCATGACCTCGGCGATGAGGGAGCCGATCTCCTTGTCCGCTGCGGAGATGGAGGCCACCTGGGCGATCTGCTCCTTGCCGCTCACGGGGATGGAGAGCGCCTTAATCTTGTTGACCACGGCCTCAACGCTCTTCTCGATGCCCCGTTTCAGGGCCATGGGGTTGGCGCCGGCCGCCACGTTGCGGAGGCCCTCGCCCACGATGGCCTGGGCCAGCACGGTGGCGGTGGTGGTGCCATCGCCGGCGATGTCGTTGGTCTTGGTGGCGACCTCTTTCACGAGCTGAGCGCCCATGTTCTCAAAGGGGTCTTCCAGGTCGATCTCTTTGGCGATGGTCACACCGTCATTGGTGATGGTGGGCGCGCCCCACTTCTTGTCCAGCACCACGTTGCGGCCCTTGGGGCCGAGGGTGATCTTCACCGTGTCCGCCAGGGCGTCAATGCCCCGTCGCAGAGCTTTGCGGGCTTCTTCTTCGTAAATCAGTTGCTTAGCCATAAGTGTTCTTCTCCCTTTTGGTCGATGGTGATGGACTAGCCGAGCTTGGCCAGGACGTCAGTCTCGCGCAGGATGAGGTATTCGATTTCGTCAAGCTTTATCTCAGTGCCCGCGTACTTGGAGAAGATGACCTTGTCACCCTTCTTAAGCTCCATCGCGATGCGCTTGCCTTCATCCGTCATCCTGCCGGGGCCGACCGCGATGATCTCGCCCTCTTGAGGTTTTTCCTTTGCCGTGTCCGGAAGCACGATGCCGCTCTTGGTCACCTCTTCCTTCTCAAGCGCCCGAACGACGACGCGATCTCCCAGGGGGGCCAGTGAGGTAGCAGATACCGTTGTCATGTAGTTCCTCCTAAATGTGTTCTGTGTACGTTATCAAAGCCGCGCCGCGTGCGCGGCGGGCCGTAGGGCATGCGAGCTGTCAGTAGAAGATATGGTCCGCTCTTCTTCTGGGCAACCCTCCTTTCTTGTTGTTGCTTGCTATTGGTAGATTAGCACTCAAACGATGAGAGTGCTAATCTGAAGGACAACAAAAAGAGACTAGAAGTCCCATGCGATATCGTCCGGCGTTGCGCCGAGCTCCTTCTGTTTCGCCTGCTCACGCACGGCGAGGATCCCGGTGTTAGGATCGTCAGTTACTTTCACCCATTCGCTGCCCTCCGGAGGCCGGACACCAATGCCAATGCGTCGCACCTTGTTGCTTGTCTTATTAAGATAGATTCCCGCTGATTGTTCTGCCATAGCACACACTCCGGGCTACTACATTCAAACAAAAGACCACTTCCGCGAAGACAATCTTATGAGAGGAAGAACGGCTTGTCAAGAGGATATTAGCACTCAGTGATGGAGAGTGCTAAGTTTCGCAGACGCGCGGCCATGTAATGGATTCCCGACCTCCTGATATCGCTGCAAACCGTCGGCCAATTTATATGATGTATCATCATAAGTTCATATTTGTTATTGAGGAATGAGCATGAACCTTGTCTTGACAGATTACATTCATCACTCTACACTTCTGCCTTAGTTGTGAGGCTTATAACACTAAGTTTTGCGGGCGCACTTCAGGGTTTCCTGAGATCGCTTGCTGGAAAGAGAGGTCATATGATGCGTGCTCAACGTCTGAGGGGGTTGCTTTCCCTCAGCATTGCAGCGCTTCTCCTCGCGCTGAGTATTGGTTGTAGCAGCTCCAAGTCTGCGTCGGAATCTACTGCAAAAGATTCCTCGGCCATGGAGTCGACGCCAATGGATAAAACGGAAGTCCACCTCCTTGCCTTCTCGCAGGGTGGACGCGTCGGGGTGATGACGGCTGACGGGAAGGAAAGCGTACTGCTGAGCCCGGGTCCCGGTGACTACAGCCCGGTTTGGTCGCCCGATGGCGCTATGATCGCTTTCACCCGTCTCTTTCCGCAAAACCAGAGGGGAACCTACGTGATGAAGGCGGACGGGTCTGGCGTGAAGAAAGTCCTTAATGCCGCCAGCTACTACATGTCCCCAATATGGGCGTCAGACGGCCAGCGCCTGGCCATGAACGACCACGACCCTGATAGACGAGGGCTGTGGACGGTGAAGGCGGACGGCACGGACGCGAAGCAGATTTTCAAAGATGACCTCCCCATTGAAGCAGCGGCCTGGTCGCCGGATGGGAAGACCATCGCCTTCACCTATAATAAGCAGCCCACCACCGGCGGCCTCTACCTCATCGACGCGAACGGAGGCGAACCGAAGCTTGTGGTAGACGTCCCCAATGGTGGTCTCTATCGGGCTGGAGTAGTCGCATGGTCTCCGGATGGCACCCACCTTGCCGTCAGGTCTAACCCTCAGCCCGCTAAAGAGGGACAGCCAGCGGTCTCTCCAACGCTATCCATTGTGAAAGTCGAGAAGGACGGCGGCGTGAAAGTGATACAGCGGGTCAGCGGGTTGGTGGAAACCCCTTGGATACCCGCATGGCACATCAGTAGCTACACGGTTGCGGCGCTCATGCAGGGAAGCTACGGCAAACAGCAGTTGGTTGCGGTTTCCAGGGATACCGGAAAAGCCGAGATACTGGGTGAGCAGGCTCGCATGCGGTCACCGATGTGGTCGGGGGATGGTGGCACGTTGATGGCTCCTGCCTACGATGCTGCTGACAAGCCGCGTGGTATGGTCGTGCAGGTCATGCTCAAGGACCCCAATATGAGCTGGGACATGAGCCATGACATGACTGATATGATGAAACCCGACCGGATGAGCATGATGGGGAATGCTACTCAGATTGCAGTATCCCCCAAACCCTTCGTGGGGTCGATGCCGTCGGCAAAGCCCGCTGCTGAGGCGAAATCGGAAGGCCTGCGTTGGGCCGATATGACCTGGAAGGGCTTCACTTGAGCCGGCTGAAACTCTACCACAGAGAAGGCTCTCGTGACAGAGCCAGGGGTTCTACACATTGAGGCGCATCTTTCTGAAGGCGCTGGTGTCGTAATATATGACAGCAATGTCATCACCAGTGAGAAGTTCATGCCGCTCTTCGCTGAACGGGCGAAGAGTTGGCCCGCGACAATCCAGGCAGACTTTCCCGTAACCACGGCAAGATGATAAAGCTCAAAGTGAGGCGGTAACGACGGAGAAGCGCTCCGGCGAAGCGATAGGGTTCAACCGCCGGAGTGCTGTCATGCCCTGAGATTAAGTAGAGCGCGTAATATGAGACCAAAGTGGTCATTGCTAGTCTTTGTTCTGGCTGTAAGTCTGGCGGCTCTCGCCGGCGGTTGCGCGTCCGCCCAGCCGGATTCGCTGAAGAGCGTCCAGAGCAACGGTGTGACAGAAAGGGACGAGTTCACGGTGACGGCTTTGGGTGACCAAGCCTTTACCCTCTCAGAGCAGCATGGGAACGTGGTGGTTCTCTATCTCACCTCGTTCTGCAGCGCCTGAGGTCCACGATTTGAGGCGCTTGCTCGCCTCTCCGCTGACTTCCCAGGCCCAAGTGTGAAGATCATAGGGCTTCATGTCGACCCAACGGTCTCTCTTAAGGAGCTAGCAGAGTTGAGGGCAACTACTCCGGAAAGTGGCGACCACCTTTGGGCAATAGATTCGACCGCGCGGGTGGTGACGGCGCTCAGTCCGAATGGTATTGCAGACCTCGTTATCTTTAACAAGCTGGGGAAGCTCGCCTTTCGAGGCAGCTTTCCCCAGGAGTATACTCAACTCAAATCTATGGTAGAAAACGAGGTTCGCGCAAATTAGTGAAAACAAACCCCTTTTCCCTCTCGCTGCTGCTTCTGATGATCATCTTCGCAGGATGCGGCATATTGGAGGGCCAGGTTCTCGAGGACCGTCCCGCCGCTCCTGATTTTGTGTTAAAGACGTCCCAAGGTGAGCGATGCGCACTCTCCGACTTTCGAGGTAAGCTGGTCGCCCTGTATATGACCAATCTCTGACCATCATGAGCGCCTCCGGTGGAGGCGCTTGCACGCCTTCAAGCGGAGTACGGCGAGGATAAGCTCGCCGTGATTGTG